>Ga0081606_1000170_pt1 | contig 36459 bp, 30 predicted proteins | sample EareggfetidaYelm_FD_71127 | JGI IMG/M metagenome (GOLD analysis project Ga0081606, IMG submission 71127) | Earthworm egg capsule microbial community from the University of Washington, USA - E. fetida Yelm (SPADES assembly) (version 2) | ecosystem: Host-associated > Annelida > Reproductive system...
GCGACTGTCAAACACCTCTCTCCAGGCACCATTATAGGCAACGGAGGTTCCAGGATAAAAGAACTGTGCAAAAGATTACATGCCGACACGGGCATTAAAGTGAAAGTACAAGTTAATAAATAAGATGTTAATTAACGACAAATTTTCTTTCTTCGTTCCTATTGAAATCCAAAAGTCTGATGACGCAGGAGAGGACAGATATGCGAACATGCGATTTAAAGGAATTGCCTCTTCTCCTAACTTGGGATTAGATACGCAAGGACAGCGATTGATGCCAGGAGGATTTGATTACAAAGATTTTCTGGAAAAGGGAAATATCAATTACCATCACAATTGGAAAAAAGATCCGCTTGCGATTATAGGAGAGCCTGTTTCGGCCACCGTGACCAAGAAAAATGAATTTTATGTCGAAGGCTATCTTTATCCGAGCAATCAATTAGCCCGAAATGTGTATGACGCCGCACAAGTTTTAGAGAAGGATTCAAAGACCAGAAGGCTTGGATTTTCGATTGAAGGAAGGGTCATGGAAGTAGACTCTGCAGACCCTAATTTAATCACGCGGGCAAAGATTACCAACGTGGCGATCACGTCCGCGCCGTCCTGTTCGGGCACAAAAATGGAAATTTTTAAAGGCGGATTGGAAGATTTAGAATATGAAGAAATAGAAGTGGAGAGCGAAGGGGTGCATTACCATGTGGGCAAAGATTCCGTAATCGTCAAGTCCGCAGATTCTTCTCTCCAAAATGTGGCCGTGAATGACACGCCGAAAGAAAATATCAAAAAAAAATCATGGAAAAACGAAGCGATAAATAAAATATTAGATATATTTGCCATGAATACTAACACGAGTAAAGAAATTTTTACAAATAAAATAGTTCCAAAAATGAATGCTGCTGCAGGTACTAATAACCCGATTGAAATAAGCGAGGAGGCGATTAATAAGATCGCTGAAATCGTTGAAAAGAAACAAGCCTTGGCCAAGGCCGCCGCCGATGCGGAATTGCAAAAACAGAATGAAGCAAAAGCGTTGATCGAAAAAACATTCGAGGCGGGCATTGAGCCTTTTAAGAAAACGCTTGAAACCATTGAAGCCAATCAGAAAGCCTTCATGGAATTGCTTCAAAAGAACAAAGAAGGCGAGTTGAATAAAGCAGAGGATGGCGCCGCTAATCCCGCGTCTGCTCCCGCTGCGGAATTGACCGTTGAACAAAAGCTGGAAAAGGCTAACGCCAACATTCAAGTGTTGGCAAATGCCATTCAGCAAATGCAAAAGATGCCAGGCGCTCCAAAAGCATTTAACCATTTAACCGCAATAGAAAGATTTCCGCAAGCTAATAAAGAGGGATTTGAGGAATACTCTCTTACAAGTCAGACACACCGCAAGGAGTTAGCCGAGAAACTTTTTAAAAAAGCTACTGACAAAGGTACTTATGACCACGGATTTTTCAGGAATATCCAGAAAGCCGAATTGGGAGAAGTGGACGATGATTTCGCGCGTTTGTTGGAGAGAGATTTTAAAATAAAAGTAGTGAACTAATCACGTAAAATAAAAAGACTATGAATTTTCCTAATTATAATGCCAGAGATTTTGGCAGTGACTTCGGAGGGGCAGGGCATGGCAGTGTCGCCGAGCTTACAAAAGCCATTCAGGCGGGGGCTATCACAGGTATGCAGACGGCTAACCAACTGCTTACCCATGAGCCTCTTAAAATCGAAAGCGTGGAGTGGACAGTCCGCTCTCTTGAGTTCCGAATGGAGGACGTGAAGCTGTGGAATGAGATACCCAAAATGGTAGCCTCCAACACCGTAGAAGAGTATGTGATGTTGGAGAGTTACGGAGCTGACGGCGGCGGTTTCTATCGCGAGGGCGAGATGGCGAAATTTGTGGACAGCAAATACTATCGTTCTTATGCGAATGTAAAATATCTGCAGGTCGCAGGTAATGTTACGTTGCAGGCACAGTATGTAAAATCATACGTGGATGCTCTTTTAAAAGAAACTGAAAACAAAACGATGTGGCTTATTCGCAATGCCTCTCGTTACTTGACCTACGGGGACGATCGTATTGTGCCCGAAGAATGGAGAGGGCTTTTCGCGCAACACGGAAACTACGGCACAGACGTGGTTTATTCTTCCTTTGACCAATATATGAAGTCTGATGTGTTGGTAGATATGCGCGGAAAAATAGTGACGCAACAGACGATTGAAAATGCCGCGAATGTAATTAAATATAAATACGGCCGAGCCGATAGTTTCTATGCGCCTCCTAAGGTGAATTTAGCGCTGTCGCAGAGCTATCAAGATATGCTGCGTGCGCAGACAGGAGACAAAGCGGTTCCTGGAATCTACGGTAATCAGGTAAAAGAATTAGTAACGAATAACGGTACGGTACATATCAAGGAAGATATTTTCATGAGTAAGCCTGACCCGAAATATGTAGGACAACCTGCTCCGTCTGTGGATGTTCCTAATCCGCCGTCTGCATTTGCCGCCGCCTTGACCACCGCTGATGCGGAATCTAAATTTGCCGCAGGGGAAACTTGGACGGGAGAATTAGGTACCGTGTTTTATGCGATAAGCGCGGTGAACAGGTTCGGCGAAAGCCCGTTGGTTGCTTCACATGCTACCAACAAGATTACTTTGGCGGCAGGGCTTTCCGTAGATTTAGTTTTCGCCCGTGCCGCTTCTGGACCCGAAACGACAGGTTTTATAATTTACAGATCTTTGGTAACCTCCGCGACTAACTCTGCCAACGTTCCTTTCTATCCTTTATTCAGGATAAGCGAGGCGCAACATACCGCAGGGTATGACGGCGGAGCGGCTAATACCGTGCGGGACAGAAACCGCTTTTTGCCGAACACGCAAGAAGCATTTTTAACAGAAGCGAAAGAAGAAATTTTTAGCTTCAAACAACTTGCGCCGATAAGCAAATTAAACATGGGAGTAGTAGCGCCTAGCAGCCAATTCCTGATGTTCATGTGGGGTACGCCTATGTTGTATGCGCCCAAGAAAATGGTGCGATTTATAAACATTGGCGATCGGCCGATAGCTTCTTGATTTTTCGTTTTCTTTTTTTCCTTTTTTCTTTTTTTAATGATGGAGAACAGCGCTTGACGAGGGCGCTGTTTCTTTTTATTGTCTTTTTTTTGGTTAAATTTGTAACCTAAATATAAAACTTTACTAAAATGAAACTTTTAAAATCGAATTCAGAGACAATCAATGTGAAGCACTATATCGGTCAAACCATTTTGGTGGCGGTCGCGGGAGAAGTAACATTTGACGCCAACGGCTGTATAAGCGTACATGACAGCGTGGCGGAGGACGTGATTAAATACACCGCCGACACCTTCAAATTTTCTTATGCCGAACCGCAGAAACCCATTGACACGATCAAAGAAATTGAAGGCAAGCCCGTAGATCCTAATGCAGGATTAGACGACATTAAAAATTTGCCCACAAGCAAATTAAGAGAGCGCGCCGAGGCGTTGGGCGTGGAAATTGAAATTGACGGAAAGAACAGAAACCGCAAAGAAATCGAAGCCGATATAATTGCGAAAATCAAGAAAGATTAATCTGAAATGTGGCCACGCAAACGCTTACTATTCCTTATGCGGTAAATTCAAAACTTGTCTTTACCAAAAGCGAAATGGCATCCAAGTTCCTGATGGGAATACCATTGACGGATGCGCTTGGAAATCCTTTGCCTGATGAGGATATTGAGTTTCATGTGCTTGCCGCGCAGACCGAAGTCGAGAACTTTCTTTCGATAAAATTAACCAAAACATTAATCACCGAAAGCCGATCGTTTTGGATTGAAGAATGGGATAAAAGAGGATACATAAACTCCACCTTTCCTGTCGTAGAGCCTATCTCCATGAAGGGGTATTTTAACAGCGTTCTAGTATCTGAATTTCCGAAAGAATGGATAGCCGTAGCGAAACCCACCTCACAAGGCACCGCGCCGAGACATGTGAATTTAATCCCTGCGGGCGGGCGTTCAATCATTAACTTTTATACTACATTCATTCATACCAGACGTCTGTTCGGAAACATGCCGAACTATTGGGAGTTGAAGTACGTCACGGGCTTTGACAAGATACCTGCCGACCTGTTAAACTATATCGGAAAGCTTGCGGCATGTAACGTGTTGCCCGCGCTTGGAAACAGTATTTTGGCCAGTCGCGGACTGCTTGGAATAGGCAAGCAGTACATTCAAACGGACGGCTTGACGCAGTCTGTCGATAACGTGGACGGCGGACGCTCTTCGGCTTATGCAGGCATTATAAATGCGTATCAGAAAGATTTGGAAAGGACGCGCGCGGGATTGAGAGCGCGCTATGGAAGATACATCTTGGGCTCTTTGTAATGCGTAATAAATTTACCATAATCGAACCGCCGCCAGAGGGATATTCGATTCCTAGTCAGTTTGGCAAAAGCGACTTTGAAGCGACCATTCGAGACAAAGGTTACAACGTGCTTTTTGAACGTGCTATCCTATGCCCGTGCAAGGACGATATTACGGCAGAGGCTTTGACCACATGCCGTAATTGCGGCGGGAGCAGATACATTTTCGGAACGCCTTTGCTGACGACTATGTTATTCACCAGCATCACCTCCGAGCAGAAAATGACGGATGCGGCGTTGAACCGATGGTCATCGCTTGAAACAGGAAGCATGAATATCACGGCGATGTCCAGAGACAAATTTACTTACATGGACAGGATCACTATTTTGGACGCGACTTCCATTCATTGTCAAGTATTATACATAAAGCAGTCAGACGACAACTCTTCTTTCTTTGCTTTCACTATTTATAATATTATTTCGATTGAATATATAGCGGCGTTTGTGGACTTGAATACGCCGTTAAGGAGGTTAGTATTGGGAGTAGATTATACGTTTGAATATAATGTGATTACATTCATTAATCCAGGCGCGATTAAATCGGTGACCATTAGATACAGACATAATCCCGTGTACCACATTATGCACATGCTCAGGGACGCGATGACGTCCACCAACGGCAAGAGTCCGTCATTGACAAAGATAGAATTGCCCGTGTACGGAATAGGAAGCAGAGCGCATATTATTGACGATGCCGAGAACTTGACGAATACCAGGGTGTTGGAAAACAGAACAAATTAATATGATAGGAGTAGAGATAAAATTTGATTTTGAAAGCATGGCTAAGTCGTTTGAAGCCGCGTCAGATGCTTTGCCTAAAATCGCCGACAAGACGGTGAAAGAAATAAACAAACGCTTTGCATTGGCGTGGAAAGAAGAGGCCAAGAGAGAATTGAGCAGCAGTTTGAAGCAATATATTGAAGGCATAATAGAGAAGGACGAAGGAATGATGTCGGCTTCTGTTTCTTTGATAGGAGACTTGAACAACAAAGTCGAGAATGGCGCGCCGCCTTATGACATGAAAGAAGATTTATTGAGCGGCGACAACGCCAGATACAGTTATGAGAGCGGAAGATATAACACTGTCAAATTCAAACACGGAGTGCCAGGCACGCTGAAAGAAAATTCCTCTAACATAATGACCAAAGAGGTGTATAAGCAAGCCAAGCAACTAAAGGAAGGGAAACGCTTGCAGAGCAGTAAACAGCCTATCACGAAGATAATCAAAGAACCAGGCACGGGAAGGCTTATCACCTACATGCACAAGTATCCGATTGAGCATAATATGCAGAAAGAAAAAGACCATGTTACCGCGCAAAATACTTACTCCACGTACAGGCGCGTAAGCGATTCAAGCGATCCCGCTTCATGGATACATCCAGGGTTTCAGGCAAGAAATTTGGCAGATAAAGCATTGAGCAAATTCAACATAGAGAGAGAACTCCCCGATATATTTAACTACTTGTTCGATACCTTATGATACTCCCTGACTTTGTAATAATACGTGTCCTTAACAACGTGTTGGATTTGATACGAACAGATTATCGCACATTGTCGGCGGCGAACAAAGTACAAGAAAGTTTTCTCTATCGCATTACTTATGATATGATGATAGAGGATCGCTACGAACCGTTTCCCGCGGCCGTCAAAATGCTTATCAATACAGACCAAGACCCGAAGAAATTATTGGTCAGATCGGCTTATGACACGAATACCAACAGAACGCCTTTTGTGTTCGTGGCATTAGGAGAAGAGCATGAATCAAACAACTCCCTGACGCAAGGGATAGCCGACAATCCTTACCAGATGGTGGGCGAAGATAAGTACAAGAAATTTTACCAAAGAAGATTTGCGGCAAACTATCAGGTAGTAATCGGGGGCGAAAATAAGAACGAAGTAGTGCTGCTTTACCATATAATCAAAGCGATCGTAATACACTACTACACGGTGTTCTATTTTGAAAGATTGGAAATGATGAAAATATCGGGCGGCGATGTGCGGATGAATACCGCGGTGCCCGATAAAATATTTTTACAGACGATAATTTTAAGTTTCGAGTATGAGCAAAAGATACCGTTCCTTGTAAACGATGACATCGTAAAAGAATTGTCTTTTTCAAATAAACCAGAAGGCGCGGATAATTTTTCTCCTCCCGTCAGCACGGAATAAAAAACTTTACGTTTTTAAAAAACTTTACGTCAATTAAATATTATATTTGCGTAATATTCTTGATTTCTGTACAGAAAATAAAACATTATGGCACTTGCTCATTTCTTTGACGGGGCAGAACAAATAATTCCAGGCCCGTATGCAGTTACAAAAGGAGTAGAGAAGAACTCTATCCCCTCTTTGTCGGCGGGTAATACGCTTATCATTAATACGGGGACGTTGGAGAGCAACTTCACGGGAACGGGGAGCGGGGTGAATGGCACATTGGCGCAAGACTCCGATGCGGTTTACTCTTTTACCGACTTGAAACAATTCCAACGATGGATTCGAGGGGGCGCATTTTATAAATTAGCAGAGGCCTTATTTGAACCTGAGAAAGGTTTTGCAGGCGTGTCGAGTCTTACATACATTAATGCGGCGACTTCGTTGCCTGCGAAGCTGGTTTTGTCGCTTGGCGGCATCCCGCAACCTGGCGTTGCGCCGCCATTGAACCAAAGCGTATTCACCTTTTGGACGAAGGAAGAAAATGAGGCGGCAAATGCCTCTGGGTTGGGAAGCCCTGACGTGCCCGCGACAGCGACAGTTTCGTTTAATAACCCTCCCGCCGCAGGGTCAAGAATAAGATTGCTTGCCAACATTAACGGAGTAGCGGATGTAATAGTAGGTCAAATCACGGGGCCGCCTATAAGTGATAATCCTACATTCACGACTGCGGCTCAAGCCATGATGGACAGTATCACTACTATCGGCAAAATCGCGGTGGCCTCTGCAATAGATACAAGTACGCCTGGTTTTGCGAGGTTTCAGGTGAAACATCTGCCTGGCGTGGGAGCAAAATATTCCCCGACAGGCTTTAAGATGGTTTGGAATGACGGAGTCGGCGACACTTTTGTCGAAGGATGGATAGGCGGCGGCGTTCTTACCCAATTTTCTGGCGGCGTGGACAATAATTATAAATTGACGGGCGGTTATGCTTTCAGAATAGTAAAAGATTACATAGACGATACGAAGTACGTGATACAGCTCTGGCGCGGGCGTTACAGAGGCACGGACGGCGCGATTACTTTAAACCCCGTGGCAAGCACGTATGACGGAATAAAAAAAGAAGATACTACGCCTGAATTAGTGGCTAAATCGCCTGCCTTGTCCACCGTGAAAGAAGTGTACGATTGGGCGAAGGACATCACGGGAACAGGCGAATTGTTAAATCAATATGTGACTTTGATTGAGCGTGAGGTGGGCGGCGTTCCTACTACAAGCGTTTCCGAAGTAGCAGGTTCGACCAATCTTTTGCCGCGCGATTTAAACACCGTTTCCGCGCCGTATTGGAAGTTCGGCGAAGCGGGAGTAGGCGCGGGCGCCTCTACTTATTCAGCCGATGATTTGACCGCCGCATTGGATGCCGCGCAGGGAGATTATGACTTTATCCTGCTTGACCGCTTTGGCACTAATGCCTCCGACCTGGTCAATTTGCAGATCATGAATTCGGCAAAAACATTGAAAGTAAAGCCTAGCATATATGCGGCGGGCGGAAGCGTGAAAACAGACTTTACGCAAAGTCTTAACTTGTGCAAACTTTTTGACAGCGAGCAAACCACCGTGGTTCATGGCGGATGTCGTAAGACGGATCCGACAGGCAAAATGGTGAACAGATACAAAAGCATTTACACGGCCGCCGCTCTTCTCGGAAGGGAAGCGGGTATGCAGGCACAAGTACCGCTTACGTTTAAGAGCATTGACATTGACGGCTTAGAGCACTCTCTGAGTCAAATAGAAATAGAGAAAGGACTACGCGCGGGCTTGCTTATGTTGAAGCAAGACGGCGGAACGTTTGATGTAATAAAAGGAGTTAATACGTTGCAAAAAAGCGCGGTGCTTATTAATCCTGACGGTTCTTCTCATTCCAAACAATTCTCCCGCATTAACAGGCAGTTGAAGAAGGAGTTGGTGTACGCCGCAAAACTTTTGTTAAAAAATCCTACGGGCACTAATCGCAACACGTTGTCGGCGGCTGACGTCAAAACTTTTGTCGAGTCGTTTTTAATGTCGAAAACGGCAAGCAAGGACAAGGATAATTTGATATTGTCTTATCAAAACATTACCGTAGAATTACGCGGGGATGCGTATGATATTGAATTTGAATACACGGTAAACAGCGAGATTTCGTTCTTGTTTTTCACTGCAGTATCTATAAATTAATTTAACGTTTTAAAATTAAAATATTATGGCAACGACAGGAGTAGCGCAAGGCAGGGTATATACAGGGGCATTGGGTATTGTCAAAGTGCCTGGAATTAGCTTGCCGTTAGGACGTTTGAGAGGAATATCTTGGACGGAAACCTTAGTCACGCAAGAGGTTCAAGGCATCGGAACGATATTCACGAAGGAGAATCCAGTGGTTAAATTTCAAGGGAGTCTGACGTGCGATTTTTACGAATATAGTTTTATGTTTACAGGGGTTCCGGGGGCAAGTAAAAGGAATGCCTCTACCTATGAGCAATATGAGCAAAACGTGCTGTTTCGAGTGGGAGTGGAAGTACATGTATATCGCACGGTAGAGGATTATGCGCAACGTGTTTTAAGCGATTCGCAAAACGCTCATAAAGCGCTTCGCGCGGCCGCCAAAGATCCCGACCCGTTTGCCATTATTCGCGATGTGTATCTTGAAAGCGAAAGCCATAACACGTCCGAAGGAATGATTTCGGGGCATAATCAATCGTTCAAATATCTTGCGCCCGTTATCTTCAACAGCACGACATATCCTGATAGAAGATTTGAGGATGAAAATCCTTACAGTGTTACGGGAGCATAATGCGTACTTGGATTAATGTGCATACTTAGCGATTATATTGAGGAACAACGTGCGCTTGACGCCAGGAGAGCAAAAGAAATACACCAGATAGAGATTTCCATGCAGGAGATTTTGATGTGCATTAAGGGCAATCCCGACATGAACATTGACGGCATGGCGCCCACGCAGAGGCGTCTTGAACAGGAATTGAGCCTCGTGAAAGAAAACTTGTCGATGGTTACCCAAACCACCTCCGACATAGAAAAAAAGATGAAGTCCTTTGAGGACTTACGCAAGACTTTCGAGATGCTTTCCAATCGCAGTATTCAGAAGATACTGCTTAAAATAGTTTTAATTTTTTGCGGCGTTTCAGTACTTTTAAAATTAGGAGCGACAAAACTTTTCCTTTTCGTGAAAGATTTCTTCGAATTATTTAATTAACCAAGAAAAACAAACTATCTTTGTTTAAATATTTTACCAAAATTAAAAATAATATTATGGCTAAGGTTGAAAGTAATGACATAAAACGGTCATTGAAGGTTACTATCGGGAAGAATACTTACGATATTCAGTTGCCCAACACGGGGCTATTGATTGACATTGAAAGAAGGAAGGCGGAGATTAGCGGAGAGAGGCAATCGGCAATGCTGAAAGGTTCTTTGTTTACGCAACATGCCTATATGGCGGTAGAGTGCGCCGCCACGATAGAAACATTAATCCCCGAAATTTTTAACGATTTGACGGTGGATTCTTTGACAAAATTAGACCCCTTTCAATTTGAAGAATTATTGATTGTTTACAGAGAGCAGATATTCCCCTGGTTGCTCAGCATATACAAGGCGTTGTCTGCCAAAAAGGTGAAAGAAAAAATGATGGCTATCAACAATGACCCCGTGCAGGATAGCGTATAAAAATGAGCGCCGATATTCGGTTTATGGCGAGGTGGGAACTTTTGTTCCCTTATGATCAGTGGTGGAGAGAAAAGCATAATATCCCCTTCGACAGCTCTGCGCATAGGGAGATGAATATGTTCTCGATCATGTATGAATATTTAGAAGAGTACAAAAAGAACAAGGACATCGTACGCTATAAGGAGAGGAAAGAAAAAAGGAAGTTGTTTGAACAAGGCGTGTGGATTATTGACCGACCAGAGAAGAACATAGTCGTTACTCGTTTTGACGGACTTGGGCACATGGAATATTTGGAGAAATTTTATGGTCCCGAATTAAAAAAGTTTAAAGAACAGCTTGAGGCGCAAAACAAACAAGAGTAAATCAAATGACTTGGGATGGAAGAAAAGAAGATAAAGTTTACCGCCGATGGTTCGGAGCTTGACAACTTCTTAAAGAAAACCAAGGAGCAGTTAAACGAGCTTAATTCAGGCAATGCCAAGAAGCCGTCAGGCGGGGCGTCTCCCATTATTGACGAACTAAAAGAACAAGTAAGACTTACAAAGGAGTTAATCGCCGAGCGTGAACGTTTGGCGAAACTTATCAATGAAGCAGAGGTTAAACAGCCTCCCGCAAGAGGAGCTTCCAAGCAGCCTCCCGCAAGAAGAGAACGCGACAGCTCTCCCATGCATTCACTATTGCAACAGATAGTAGAAGCAGGCAATAGCGGCAACAGTGAAATAATCGAAAAAATCAGCCACGACCTTGCGCCTAAGCCTGTGTCATCAGGCGAAGGAGTTCCTGTTTCAGAGTACAGCGCTTCACAGCCCACGCAAGAACAAAAGGTAGATGCGCCGAAAAAACCAGATGAAATTATTCTTGAAAATCTGTCGCCGCGCGACAGGCAGGCGGCCTCTGATTTAGGATGGGATGACCCAAAGCCCGCGCCGAGCGCACAAGACGCAACCAAAGAAGAGAAAACAGATGCGCCGAAACAGGAAGAAATCCCTGTTGCCATTGCCGAGCCGCCTGTTAAGGATACCCGATCGAATTGGGAGAAAGCATTGGAATCCGCCGAGGCGAAAGGCGACACCGTATCCGCCGACATCATAAAGAGAAGAATAGAGAAAGAAAAAAATCAAGTACAGTTTCAAGAAAAAAAACAAAGCGCGGCTGATCCCACGCGGGAGAAAAAAACTAACGAAAGTAAAAAAGAAGGAAGCGCGGCCGATCCGACTCGAATAGAAGGAAGCGCACAAGACGCAACCAAAGAAGAAAAAACGGATGACAGCAAAAGCAATGATCCGAAAAGAACATTAAGCGATGCGGAGAGAGAGCTTGAGAAAATAAACGCCACGCTTCAAAAACAAATCGAAAAAGAGAAGGAAATAAACCGCTTGTTGGATTTGCGGATACAGAATGCGCACTCCGAAGCGAAAACGGAAGAAGGAACGGATTACAAGGCCTTTGAAAAAGAAGCAAATGCGCTAGCAGAGAAGGCGGCAAAAGAACTTAAAGAATTAGAGATACAACGCGCGCTGAATGAGCAGAACAAGGCCGACTTAGAGAAGGAAATAGAAGAAAGAAAGAATAACGGAGAGAAGGAAGAAGAGGAGGAGGAAAAGAAAACAGGGAAAGCGGGGAAAGGCGAGAGCGTGCTTAACAGCATATTGTTAAGCAAGATGATAAAAGATATAGGGAATACGTTAAAACAAATTCCTAACGCCGAGACGGGGCTTGATTTGATACCTGGAGCAGCGGGTGTATCGGGGATGGCCGCAGGCGGATTTCTTGGTTCTGGGACAGACGCATTTCTTAACTTAATATCCTTTGGAATAATAAAAACCAGTGCGGGGGCGATAGGCGCGGAAATAGGAAAGTCCGTAGGAGAAGGATTAGGGCAGTCATGGGTAAGGCACATAAATGAGTTATCAAAATTTCAGCAGTCCGCTTTTGGTTATAATGCCGCTACGGGCAGTCGTGCGGGCATAGGAGGTTCTTACGCCCACTTGGGAATGGACAGGGCAAGCGTGTACGATTTGCGCAAGCAGTATGAGCTTTCGGCGGGGAGGAAAGTGGATATTGACGAATTAAAAATCGGAGCGTCATTAGGAATATCAAAGGGAATAGACCAGAGTATAATAAACAGTTTGTTCGGCCTTAACCGCATGGGATTGGGAGCGGCAAATGCAAGCGCGAATGAAAAAGAATTTAATGCCAAGAGAGGAGGCGCGGGGAACGCGAACATAATAGCCGCGCTTGAGAAGGAAGGAATAGGACGAAGAGATTTGCCGCAGACGCTTCAAACGTTGGTAAATCTGGTGACCGAAATCGCCTCCGATACGGGCAATAGCGCGAACATAAACGAAGGCATAAGACGCATACTTGAGCATAATTCCATTAACGGCGGAGACAGTCCGTGGGCGGCGCGAGACCAACGTTCCGCACAGCTTATAAGCACGTCAAGGCAACGTTTGACAAATCCCGATTCAATGTTTATGAACGCATTGAGCACGATGGTGTTGAACGAACAAAACCCAAAGGCTAATCCGTGGGAGATACATAAGTTAAGGCAAAAAGGAGGGCTTGAGTATGAGAAGGGAATGTTGGATTGGTTTCGCGCTACTCCGATGGAAGATTGGGCGCAGAACTTCTTGTATTCAGGCATGGCGGGAACAGACGTGGCAAATGCCGATGAAATGAAGTTAAGGTCTCCGAGGTTTGGAACGAAAAAGGGAGACGAAAACCTTATCCCCGATGTAAATTCCAGAAAAGAAGAAAGAGAGGCCGCGCGGTATATTACCGAAACGCAGAGAGATTCTGCGAGGATAAGAGATGCGTTTGTGAATAGTTTTGAGGACGGAATTAAGACGATAGCCGATTCGTTTACCAACCGTATGCTTGAGGCAATAGAAGATTTGAAGAAAGCGATGATAGGGAAAGCGCTTACACAACCACAATCAGGAGGCGGTGACGGAACTAATAATCCAGGCAGAACTAATAATCCTCAGCTTCAAGCGTGGATAGATAGAGATAAAAGAATCTCTGATATTAGAGCAGATAAAATAGTACAAAAATATGGGTATAATAAATATCGTATGGATTCTGTTTCTCACGAACTTGAGAATATTCATGGAGCAAGAAGTTCAAGTTCACACCCCCCTAATCAGGATGTTATAGATGCTTATCAGAAAAAGCTAAATTCACAATTGGAGGCGTTGGAATTGGAGCAGGAAAGATTAGATCCGTTTTTATATCATAGAAATACGCTGTTTACTGAGCCTGATTTATTAGAAAAAGCAAAACAAGAATTTCCTGTGACGGAAGATGATATTGAAAATTATCAGTTGCCGAATTAAATAATATGTTTCTAATCTGTTACATATCGGAGCCTGTTTCAAGATACTTAAAGCGAATTGAGTGCGACATGACCGTGTCCGAGTTTTTGAGCCAACAGCACTTTGCGGGTTACACGAATATGGATGCGATAAAATCAAAGTATTCAAAATTGCTTTTAGAAAAAGACAAAGATTTTAACGAAGCCGACCCCGTGATAAAGGAAGGTACATCGGTGTTTGTTCTCCCGACAAGATTTCGCAGAGAGACTTTTTCAAATAAACATGCCCCGTTGTCGGATGTTTCCGAGCAGAAAGCCTTCATCGCTTCACGATTGGAAGGATTGATGAATGATTTCGGAAAGACTACTACGTTTGGAAATGACGGGAGCGTATTGAACAGGGAAGAATTTTTGTTTTGCAAATGTTTGATATGGAGCAGAATATCTGGGAAACTTATTGATATTTCAAGCCATGTAATAGCGGCGAATACCAGCATAAATGCCAACGGAGGCAGTTTCTCTTTGAACGTGAGACATTTTAATGCAGAGGAAACAGAGAATCAGAAATTCATTAATACGGAAAACTTTAGATACAGCAATATCATGGAGAATGATTTGGTGTATCTGAAATTAGGCATTGACGCGGGAGATGAAAGAAAGACTCGGGCAGGCGACTATGTATGGGATATGATAGGATTAGTGGATGAGGCGGAATTTTCTTATTCCCCCAATGATGTTTACATGAATATCAGCGGACGCGATTTGATGAAAGTATTCATTGAGGACGGCAGCCTGTTTTCTCCAGGTCAATTTTTAGCGGGCGTGTGGCAAAAATTAGAAACGTCCACATTAGCGGCAAGGAATGTTTTCTCTCTGATAGAGCAAGTATTGCTTACGAAAATGATGACGTTCACAAAACTAAAAAACGTACTTCAATATATATTTGATAAATTCAGCAACATCGGGATAATTCCCGACCATTTTATTTTGGAACAATATGGCACGTCCGCGGCGCTTAACAGTACCCGTTTTCTTGACTTGCCAGATGGGTATTCCGCCGTGGAGCAAAGCCGAAAACTGCAAAGCAAAATACTACGAAGCCGTAACGGGCTTTGGCGCATTATGAATTTGCTCATAGAACCAGAAGCAGGAGAAAGGACAATCTTTGACCCTTCCTTGTGCGCCGACAACGGAAGCGTGATAAACAGCATACGCTCATTGTGCGCGCCGCCATTCGCGGAGTTTTACGGCGATACTTACGGGAGTCAGTATTATTGCACGGTGCGCAAACAGCCATTTGATTTGAAAGGCATGACAAGCTTGGTGTACGGCAATCCCGTCACCGAGTTAGGAATTGCACAGAAAGTCGAGGAGACGTTGCCTAACAGAACTTTGAGTAACCTGACCATAGACATTGACGAGTCTCAAGTATTATCTTGTTCTCTGAATTGGCATAAAGAAGTTTACACTTGGTACACGTTATCGCCTACGTGTATGCCTACGTTGAACGACAAAATGAAAGGCGTTTATGTGCCGCTTGTTTTGCTTGACGAATATGCGGAAATATGGGGTAACAGACCCTATTCGGCGGAGCACGATTATATTATTTTTAAAACGAAACAACAATCGAACACGGAGAAGTACAACAGCGCGGCGTTTCAACAACTGTTCGCCGACCTTCGTTTCCTTATTCAATCTCATGCTTACCTTCCTTTCACGCGAACAGGTTCGATGATCCTCACGCTTAACCGTGCGATAAAACGCGGCTTATTCATATACTATAAAACGACAAACGAAGTCTATTATGTGGAATCTGTTTCGCATAATGCCTCTATAAACGATTCCTATACTTCGATAAATGTTTCGCGAGGAATGGTGTTGCCCTACATCACGGGAAGAAAAGAATTTATTGCCGACCCGAATAGTGAAATAAATGACCAAGCCGAGCGCGTCAGTCCGATTGCAAGAGGCAAAGAGCAAGTCATGAGCTACTTTAACTTGGTGGACATGCCTTCGACAATCACCTCCAAAGGCACGGATTCATTGGCAAATTGGAGGGTAAACAAAGACGTTTTTAATTTCTTCTTGAAACGGAGACAAATGATTGAGCAATGAATACAGTAGGTCATAATACAAAACATTCGTATCGCGAAAGCATCTCCTCATGGTGCGTATATATGCCTACGGACATTCCGCGAGAGGAGTATATCAGAACGTCTTACGCAACCAATTCAGTGACATTGATTAATCCCAACGGAGAGATAAAACACCAAGTGTCGGTGGGCAAATTTGACATGCAGTTAATCCGTTTCCCGAAGGATATAGACGACTTGGGAAGTGAAGTCGTTTGCGTGAGCTTGCCGTACAGCAATACGTTAAGGGTGATAAGCGTATTCTACAACAATGATGAAGGCACGGCGCAGGCGGAGGGACAATACAGACTATACAAAGACGGCAAGGGAATTGCCGAGGTTTCCGTCCGTCATGACGGCGTCATAGAGCTTACCGCCACAGGCGCGGATGACATTGCCAAGATTAATATTAACGCCAACAGTAAAAATAAAAAAGCGACAATAAATATAATATCAAACGGCGAGGTCAATATAGTTTGTCAAGGAGGCAAAATGAAAATCATTTCCGACCAAGACGTAGATATATCGTGTCAGGGAGGCAAGACTACGGTACAATCGGACACCGAGCTTTTGCTTCAATACAAGAAGGAGGACAGCGAAACCAAGATAGCCGTGACGGACGGCGATATTACGATGACGTCGGAAAAGATTTTCCTTAATAAAGATGAGGCACAGCCTGTTCTTTTAGGAAATGATTCAATAGACTTTATAAGCGCGTTGCTTGACCAATTAGGAAAGGAAAGCGCGGGACCTTATGTATTGCTTGGCAATCCGATGTACACACAAATGAAACTCAAGTTAGATAAGTTGAAGAGTAAAAAGAATTTTGCAAACTAAATATTATAACAATGGCAGTAATAGAGACAGTGATAAAAACGCAGATAAGCCAACTATTGGCAAGTACGGCAAAGATGCCTCCTGCGGAGTCGGCGGATGCTTTCGCGAGCGGATTGGCGACTATAATAACTAATGCGATAAGGAGCGGCACGGTAAATATTCCGCCGAGCACAATAGGTATTTTGACGAGCACGGGGCCTGCTACTAACCCATTGCCCGTAGTAGGCACGATAACTTAATTTAGTTTAGTAACTTTACGCAAGTAAAATTTAAAAAAATGGCGCTTCCTAATCAGTATAATCCAGTGCCTTTAGCTAAGGAGCTTTTTAATGACATAGGCCAAAAAGTCCGACAGGGAGTGGATTATATTGACCAGGGAGTCGGATACTTGGCGAAAACAGACCCCACGCTTGCAAAGGCGGCCGGCATCCGCACGATATTTCCGCAAGGCGTTTTAAACGCATTATACCCCAACGATTTTGAATATTATTTAATCGCGTTGGAGTTGCTTAATTCCAACGGCGATACGATAGATTATTTCTCTTTTCCGATTATGCCCAATGAGATAAGAACTGTTTCGGTGCCAATCACGAACATCAGGCGTACTATCTCTTCGATACAAGTATATAAAAATAAGTCATTCAATCCCGTAGAAATAGCCATTCAAGGAACTTTCGGGAGAGACTTTAAATTGCTGTTGCGAGGCAAGCCATTGTCTGTTGCGGGATACTCCTATTCGACACATAACGGATTTTATAAATCTAATTCAGACCCTAAAGCAGGCGGCATGGGAAACAAAACGGCCGTGTTTAGCAACATGGTTAAAACGGGGTACGGATGTATAAAAGTGTTGGAGTCTATGTTGAAGAAGAGTTTAGTCCCCGATGTGCACGGAAAGCCGCATGTGCTCTATCTTTACAACCCCGTGCACGGGAACAATTGGCAGGTTGAATATCGCAGCTTCACCCACATTCAGGACGACAGGCATTATAACGTATATCCAGGTTATTCCATGCAATTAACCGCAGTCGCAGACTTGGACGATGTAGTGAGTTCCAAAACAAAAAACAGAGACAGGGCAAGGCGAATAGGCAAAGATTACTTTCAGAAAGTGGGTTCGTCATTAGTCAATAGATTAGATTTTAGACGGAAAATTTTTTAACATGGAATCGGTTACTCAAGATATGGTGGATTCTTTCTTTGACCTCACGAAATTTGACGTGGGTAAATATATTGACGACTTTGTGTTTTTCACGCAGTCTCAATATCCGTCCATTTTAGAGTACTACGATTCGCAGGATTACACATGGCCGGCGGAAGAAATGAAAGCCTGCAAAGAACTTTTGAAACGCGCTCACAAGGCGGAGGAATTATTGACGATACACAGCGAGTCGCTAGATGCGTATAAGTTTTGGATATTGTCCGAACACTTGGACGACATGCGGTGGTTGCTTGAGACGGCGAACAAGTCGGAGATGTGGAGCCGTTCTATACCCACATTCAAAAAAACAGCCGTGTCTTCCTATATGATGCGACAGGGACAGCTTTTGGAACGTGTGAACACAGACGTTGCCTTTTCGTCAGACCCCGATAATTGGGTGAACATAGGGATGGATAATAAGCTGATGGAAACGGATTATTCCATAGAAGGAGGAGTACTGATAAAACTTCGATTCAATTCCAACGGGGTAACCAAAATATTCAGCGTGTTGGACGGCTTGGATATTCCCGAGAAGATATACGGCAAGGATATTGACGCGAATATTAAATTCGTTGAAACTACTACGTTACAAAATCCAGACCTTCCCGAAAGCGTAACGAACAGAAGAATAACCGTGAACGACTTGGCGGTATTAGGCTACGAAGATACGTTGTTGCAGACGATACAAATTTTGACTAACCTAAAGAACGGAGACGATCCTTCATTCCCCGACAGAGGCATGAGACTTCAAGTAGGGAGTTCGTTGGCGTCTATTTTTTACCCTGCGATATTCAGGGAACTGAGCGGTAATTTCGCGACAGACGACAGCTTTAATTCTGTGTCGGTAATAAATATCAAGACAGAGACTGACGCGGTGTTTATCGAGTTTGAAGTCGAAACAAGAATAGGAACGATAAGAAACAATTTAATACCCGTGTAATGAATTTAATAAAACAACCTTCGGAAAGCGAGCTTGAGTTATTGCAGATAGAAACGTTTAAGAACATCAATCCCGAAGTAACTAAGGTTTCTGACCATGGCGTATTGCGCGGCTTGATACGCGGGAACGTACGTGTGGCAAAGAAGGCCTTGAAAGACATCGCCTTGTCGTTGTCGAACTTGTTCCCCGACTTGGCTTCTGGGGAGACGTTAGACAGCATCGCGGCGGACAGAGGCATATCGCCGCGGCGCGGCTCTGCGGCCAGCAGTACTTACGTGCGCCTTGTCGGCAGACCTGGCACGCGGTATTCAAAGGACAGCATTATTTCAGATCAGCTGGGAAACGAATTTAAGTTTTCCGAGCAATATTTTACGGTAAACGATTATCTTGAAATTAACAGGAAAGGATACTGTTACGCGAAAGTGAATTGCAGTAACGGCAAGGGCGCGGCTACAAACGTAGATGCGTTTACGCTTACGGAGATTAAACCTGTTCCGCTTGACGTGCCTGACGATCCGCTGACGCCAAACGTGAATGAAAGTCGCGGGCATGTGGGCGTCATCAATGAGTATGCCGCGCAAGGCGGGAGAGACGCGGAGGACGATGACACGTTCCGTTCCCGCATTAAAAGCAGCAATTCTTTTATGTCGCGGCAAACGTTGGAATTTTTAGGACTGCTGTTCGCCAATGCGGACGACAGGGTGTTAAAAGTATATTCATCAGGAGTAGAATCGGGCAAGAGCGTATTGTCGGTGGTGACGGTGAACGGGGTAACATTGACGGACGTAGAGCTGGACAATATTTTGGATTACGCCGCGCCGTACATGTCGCTTTCCGAAATATCGTCCTTCGGATTAAACCGCTACGGGGTGAAGTTGCAGAACGCGCCCGATGAGTTTATAGACATAGACATGCGGTTGGAACTTGACAATACCGTAGATGTTTTTACCGTAGTTAAAAATATTCAGCAAAAATATTCTAAGATGGTGGATTGGCGATTTTGGAACTATGCCGACAAGATTTCATGGATAGATTTAATTTCCGCCGCGCGAAGCGTGAAAGGCGTAAAGTATATTCCAAGCATATACTTTAGTCCTAAGACAGATATTATGGTGCAAAGAGGGAGGTTGCCGCGTTTTCGCGGATTTATCGTGCGCGACTTGGAAGGCATCGCCTTAATCACGCAACCCTCTTCGGGAAACGATGCGTTGGTGGATCCTGTTTTCTATCCCTCGCTTGACGAATATTTGGACGAAGGAATTTACGCTACGCAGTAATGAGTCAATTTGACAAGAGCTTATTTAAAAACTTCTTTGAAAGCACGGACGCAACCGTGGCGGAGTGGACGGAAAATGTGTTGGAAAAAATGCGCTTGAGCGGAGTCGCCAAGTATATCAAGCGTTTCAGCACTCCAGACCAACCCAACGATTTTGACAAATACTATAAGCCTATCATAAAATTCTGGGCTTACTTCGTAAAATTGTCCGTGATGTTTAAAACATTCAGAGACGTGACGGACAGATTAATATTATTTGCGCAACAATACATGACGCAAAACGGATATTATATTTCGTTCCGAGAAACCGCCGCGGAATTAAGAGACTACGTGCTTCCAAAACAACACCGTTTCAGCGCATACCGAGGCACCGAGAATAGTTATGTGCAAGAAAAGAGGATTGAGAACGGTGTGCCGAAAGTGATTATAGACGGCGAATTGATAAGACTGTACGGCTATAACAATTCCGATCAGTTTGCGCCGTTTGTGGCTGGCATTGCGCCGCCGCAATTCAACGGGCTTTGCATGGACAGAGGCGGGAGTCTTTATCGGAGTTTAGAAATGAGGGAGGATTTGAACATAATCAATCCTTCGATGGACGCCGCCTTGTTTGACCCCGCGACAGGTTTATTCAAGCGTTCAAAGGAAAACGGATATTACTACGAAGGAAGCGCGGTGACGGCAGGCGATGCGGGGTGGAGTCTCACGGCCAATCTGGATTCATTTACTCCATATGTTTTTTATTTTGAGATAGAATGTGTCGGCATCCGAGTGTCTTTCAAAGTGAAATGGAGAGGCACGGAATATTTTTTTGAAGGCAAGACGCCGCCGATACCGCCTGGAGAAACGAAGTCATTCATGCGCTTCATGTTCAATGTCGGAAACTATGTGCCGCCGCGACAGCTTCAGTTGCCTCGCGCGGCGACATCGTATGAGCCGTATCGTAAACCATTCGTTCCGTTATATGACCCTAATCCAGGAGGCACGGAGACGGAGTGGCCTGAAACGCCTCCGCCGACCGCCTCCGCTCAGCCTGATATTTACAGATATAACCTCACTAGCGGCACGCAACAAATAAATAATTTGCCTCAATTAATTATTCCTCCTTCGGGCACGGTGAATTTCGGAATAGCCATTGCGGCAATAGATGCGCCGCAAGGGGCAAGCGCGTCAGATTACCTCATAAAGAACATAAGATTGACGCCTTTGCGAACACTTTACGGGCGTTCATTTATTGATGTGAGGAAAGTTTTCGATATTTGCACAAGAAATAAAAGCACGGTGTATTCTGACGAAGAATTGGCCGATATAGTGAGACAAAAGTTTGTGCCGTACAATACGGCATTTAACGCTATCCGAAGGTGGGAGAGAGCACGCACGGAAGGACGAGGTATAGGGTTTGACATTATCGAAGAAAATTTTGAGGTAGGATAATACATGGCACTGCAATCGCGACCATATTTAAAAACGAAATTCGAGACGCAAGACATCCCGACCGAAACGGATTTTTCCGATTTGATAGATTCGTATTGGAGCAAGACGGACGATACTATTCCGATTAGCGGCATTCAAGGTTTGGATGCGCTTCTTGCCGCAAAGTTGAATTTGACGGGCGGAACGCTTACGGGACAATTAACATTGCCGCAAGCCCTTCTGGACACCCAAGCGCCTACACTTGGGCAGGTGAGAGCATTGCTTGAAACATCGACTCCTGACTTGTCGAGTAAGGTAAGCAAAACAGGTGACGTCATGTCGGGACAGCTTACTATTCCAGACGGCACGGCATCAGGACACGCGGTGAACAAAGGTCAGATGGAGGCTTCGATAGCGGCCTTGGTGGATTCTTCTCCAGGCACGTTAAACACCCTTCGCGAGCTTGCCGATGCGTTGGGAGACGATGAGAATTTTGCGACTACGGTAACGAATAATTTAGCGCAGAAAGCAAACTTGGCGGGAGGCGCGACAAGCCTTCTCGCGCAGGCTTACAGCGGCTTCCATACCTTCGCGTTAGCCACCTTATTGGCGTTCACGCAACCGTTGGGAACGAATAACAAAACAGTAGCGACTACTGAATTTGTGGCGGCTACGGTAGCAGGCATAAGCGGCGGCGGCTCTGCAAGCGGCAAGGCTGACCTTGCAGGTCCCTCTGGAACGACTTATCAGGTGTTCACGGGCAACCAACAATTTACGGGGAGTTTATTGGTTCCGACAATGCCAGACGGAACCAATACAAACGATGCGGCTTCTACTCAATATGTGACCACCGCGCTTGCGGGCAAAGCCGATCTTTTGTTGGGGAAAATTCTTACCTCCCAACTTCCCGATGCGGCTTTTCAGGTGTTGAATTATCCGCTTCAATCAGGCTTTCCAACGACTGGCGCCGCGTCTAAAATATATATTATCACTTCGGGCACGGACGCCAACAAAATGTATCGTTGGGATACGACTACGTCCGCTTATGTACAGATAGGCGGCGGAGGCACGTCCACGGCGCCTGCCAACATGGCCACGACTACGGGTAACTACACGGCGGGCAATCCTGGTACGCGCACGTATGATTTTACGGGCGTGTACGACTTTACGAATTCAACCGTGAAGATGTACATTCACGGTCCCGCCATGTCTCCGACAGGAGGATCCCCTGGTTCTACTCCTTCGGGGATGGATCCTTTGAATGAGGTGGTGAACGTGGGGTGGGTAACAAATTTTGTCGGAAACCAATTATCGGGCAAGGCAAATAGAGTGGGAGGAGAAGATGCGGGGGATGCGCAGATATTCGGAGGGTATCATGATTTCAGAGGAGGCGGGACACAAGGGCTTGCGGACGGCGTTATATACGTGCCTACTTTAGGGATTAATTCTAACGATGACAATGCCGCCTCTACGGAGTTTGTGCAATCTGTTTTGGGCACTAAAGCGGCCTTGATAGGCGGCTCTTTGGCCGCGTCTCCGCAAAATTTTACGGGGTTTCATTCTTTTACGGGCGGCACCCTTACGGTACAGACTAAAGCAGTAGGCACAGACACGACAGAGGCGGCCTCCACTGCGTTTGTAAAAGCCGCCATTAACGCGATACAAGGAGTAGATGTAAGCACGAAGGCAAATCTTAACGGAGGCACAGAGTCCACGCAACAGCACTTCACGGGCGTTCACGATTGGACGGGAGCTGACATGCACATTAAGACAAAAGATAATGTCGATGAAAGCGATGCGCCCGCCAATACACTATTTGTCCATAATGTGGTGGACGCAAAATTTGCGTTTGCGATAAGCAGAACGGGAGGGACTTCTATCACGGGGACGCACGATTACAGCGCGGCTGATAATCATTTATATGTGCCTTTAAGAGCAAGCAATACCAATACCGCTGACGCGGTGGCTTGGAGCGATTTGCAAGGAATCATAACTCATTTACAAGGAGGAGGAAGCGTGGACAATACCAAGATTTCCAAGACGGGAGACACGGGTATGTCGGGTGATTATGATTTTACGGACGCTACCTCTATTACCAGAGGGGTTCTCCTGCAGACAAATAACAGCAATGAATTAACGACTACGGCTTGGGTTACCGAGAAGATGAATACTCGGAATAATGAGGTGAATGATTTCCTTGCCGCCAAAATGAGCCGATACGGAGATGCAATCGGCGTGGGGCCGCTGACGCCTGGGACTATATATGCTTATACCTTCGGAATAAATACAACGCTTGATATTCCCAATATTGATTCTACGGAGACGGGTACACGCGCGGCAAATGCGGGCTTTGTGGTGGGACAAATAAATACGCTTTCCAACACGCTTGGCGCACGAATTGACGCTAAGATGGATGCGGTAACAGTAAATACTTTACTTGGGAATAAAGCGTTCACGAGCGCGGTAATACTGAATACGGGGAACATGACGGGAACGCCCGCGACACGTTCTTATGATATTAAGGGGTTGTTTGATTTTACCGCCTTATTTGATGACGGCGAACAGCAGACGCGCATGTTTATTCGCGATCCTACGGGCATCGCTATCCCCGGGTTATTTACCTCTTGGGAGGTGGCTAACGTAGGTTGGGTAAACGGCAGAATAGCCGCCGAAATAGAGGAAGCAACCCTTATTTCGGGAGGAGATTACATAACCAAGACGGGTAATTATGATGCCGTAAATGACGTACAGTTCTACGACCTGACGGGCGTTTACGACTTCACCGACACGACTGCGAGGATTTTTGTGAACAATCCGCAAGGGACGGCGGTAGGCTCTTTGGTATCTAATAAAGAGGTGGTAAACGTGGGTTACTTCAACACCAGACTTACCAATTCTTCTGTTGCCATGAAAGTCCCTACTCCCGAAGGAGGAGACATTTCGGATTTAGTGCCTAACACCAGATTTGTAAATAACGCATTAGCCAGTGTAGTCAATCAAGTGTCGCTTAATGCTTCCGCCATTTCAGGCAAGGCTAACAAGGCGGGAGGAGCAGACTTTGCCAATGCGCAGGATTTTACGGGCTTCCATAAATTTACGGGAGCCATATATGCGCCTGACCAATCCGCGGATAATAATAGTCAGCTTGTCGCCAACACAAAATATGTAGATGCGGTGAAAGCATTGATAAGCGGGAAAGCAAGCCTTGCGGGAGGGGCAACCGATGCGGAGATGCAAACCTTTACGGGATGGCATGAGTTCACGGGGGATATTTTAGTGCCTAACCAAACAGTAGGAAACAATTCCTTTGCCGCCGCCAATACCAGATATGTGGACGCTACGCGATCCGCGGTCGTGGATGCGGTAAATAATACGATTAATGCTTTCGCGGTCAAGATACTTGCGCCAATAAGCGTAGCCGTGAATACTACGGTGTCGGCGGGAGTATTTTATTATGTGACGGCAAACGGCGTAACATTGACTATTCCTTCGCCTAACACTTTTACGGACGGCACACGGTTTGGATTTGCTTTGATGAATAACGTGAATTCGGTAACGATTGACTTTAACGGTACTCCCGTGAACGGAGCTACTGACCCGGGTCCCGTGATATTCACCAAAGGACAAGATGCCACATTTATTTATACGAATGCAGGTTCGGGGAATTTAGGATTTGCTTTAGGATAATTTAAACGATTAAGATATGCCTGTTTCAGCACTACAAGTATTCGGCGGGGGAGCCCCGATATGGACTTCGGGCGTCACGTATGCGTTAGGTCAAGAGGTGAGAAGTCCGTTGGATAAATACCAATTATATACGCGCATTACGGCGGCGGGTAGCGGCACGACTGACCCTATGAATGACGCCGTCAATTATTTTAAACCAGGGAGCGTGATTAAGTCGCGAAGAGAAATTGTGGCGGTGATTTCTCAAGGTTCGGTGAACGTTACTGTTTCTATATCGCCTGCGGTGGTGGCGGCTAAATCTGTGCTCTTATATACGGGCGGTACGGCTTCTACTTATTTGACGGGCACATTTGTGGTTCCGATGGCTCAAATAGCAGGAGGCGGTTCCAGCGCTGTATTTGGTATGCCGAGCGGCTTCGGGAACGGAACATGGCAATCCATGTGGACATTGTTAGAATTTAATTAAATAGTATAACATGAAATACGCGGTATTAGACAATGAAAACAAATGTGTCGCTATTGTCACGATGGATTTAATCCCTGATGATCCGTGCTACATAGACATCACCCATTTGGAGGGAGATGTACTTAATAAAACATTGGTGACCAGGAACGGGGTACGGGCGTTTGAGTCTGATGAAACATCGCATTCTGAAATACAGAATGTTCCCGTTAAAAACATGAGTGAAAAAATAGACGAATTAAGAGAGCAAGTGAGGCTTATGTCCAAGAAGTTGGAAGAAGTTAACTTTAGTAAGTACAGACGAAAATAATTTTTAATTAAAAGAATAATAAAATGTCCACTCCAAACAGAAGAATGACAGGAGGCACGCAGAGCAATTTCGGGATACTCCCGTTATCCTCTGCTTTAGCGTTGTCAAGCGAGTATATTTCATTAAGCGTGTCGCCCACTTTGTATGAGATTCTTCCCAATGCGGAAACCATAAGAATATCCGCAGGCGGATGTACTGCCGTGTATAGATTTCAGAACAGCGTTATTTTGCCTGTTACGCTTGGGCTTAATGACGGAGTCGTACTACAAGGCAATCAGTTGGATATAGGCATACCCAACAATAGAGGAAGCGAAAAGATTACGGGAATACATATTTTCGGCACGTCTCCTGGTGCGGTATGGTTTCATCAATACTAATATAGGAAGAAAATAATTTTTAATTTTTAAATAACAAATACAATGTCCACACCAAACAAACCAATTACAAACATTACGCAAGGCGTAACAGGCGACTTGCCGCTGGCGCCAGGGAAGTCAATCGAGGGGTTTAGCATGACTTTACGTGAAACGGGTACGGCCGTTCTTGAAATTCCGCGAGGCACACAGCTAGTAAGAGTATATTCAGAACATTGTCACGCCGTTTTGAAATGGCAAAGCGCAAGTTTTCACGTTCAAGCAACGGTTCAAAATTATGACGAATTTATTCCTAAAGGCTGGTTGCTTGATATTGGTTACGCCAACGATGTTAATGGAGAATATCCTTCACGTGTATCTATCAACGGGGTTCCTGATCCGACTAGCAGCAATGTTAATTTAGGAACTCTTTGGATTATGTTTAAATAATATAACGATGCACAGTTTAAGCAGTTTAAGCCGTCTCATGCTTGGGACTGGCGGCAGGGTTTCAACGGGCGGATTTCAGCCTCCCGTAGATCCGCCTGTTGATCCCGCGCAGACGGGATTGTTTTTGGACAATATTAAGATTGCCGACTTGTCGGGGAATTATACTCAAGATATTATGCTTTTGGGAACTCCAAGAAGTTTAGAGACTAGAGGCGGGGACGGTACCGAAAATTATGTTATTTCAGGTACTATACAAGCAAATCCTGTTGGCAGTAACCATTTAGGGGTTGTAAATATATCCATGGCGTCTGCGACTGATGTCATTATGATTCAGGATATAGGCATGGCGGATGGGGCTGAGCAATATACCTTCAATATAGACTCTGGTATTTGTGATTTTTCAGACATCTCTTTTTACATAAAGGCGGGTTTAGAGATAAACCTTTCAGGCACGGGTGTTGCGCGAGGAGTATTTGGGTTTTATGAAGGGAATGATTTAGTCATGCCCCTTTCGTACCCAACGAGAGATTATTCGTTGGATATAGATACGACAAATGGTTATAATATTTTTGGTACTATAGGAGGTGCTGAACCCTATGTAATAAGCGGTGCCATAACGGGTAACACTAATCTTCAATTTCATGTGGCATATGAAGGCTCAAGCATTAATATTGCTTCTACCAATACGTCTAGTTTTACAGGTATCCTTGTGATTAATAAGGGGAAAGTAAAACTTCTTAGGCAGGATTTTGGCGCACCTAATGCTGTAATTTCAGTATATGCAGCTTCTTCTATTCTTGACCTATCCGCATTGCAGTATTGGCCTACCAACACAATAACTAATAGCGGCACTATAATCCCTCCGCAGAGCAACGCTATTGCGGTTAAGGTTGCGCCTTCATTAAGCGGCACCGCCACAGTAGGAAGCACGATAACAGTAACGCAAGGCGTTTACTACGGACGGCGCACAAACATGGCTGTTGGAACGACAAGAGCTATTTATCTTGACGGCGTATTCAGCAGGAACTTTACGGGCAATACTTTTGTCGTAGATTTTTATGACCAAGGGAAGTCCCTTACCGTGAGAGAGACGGTAACCAATTCAGATAATACAACGGGCGTAACTTTTACGAGCAACGCAATAGCTATTCCTGCTTTATCTGCGGGATTGTATTTGAACGGAACAATGATTACGCCTTCGACTTCGCCTAATTATGGCAGTCCTATTGCATTGGCATCGGGCGATAACTACCTTCGTGTAGCAGGTGCTGTTTCTTCATATAGCCTTAACGGCGTGATAAGCGGCGCAGGAAAGTTAATTGTGGATCATGGCGCGGGAAAGAAAATATCCCTTACTGTCGCTAATACGCTGACGGGCGGCGTAGAGGTGAAGAGCGGCACGTTGAAGTTGTCGCTCAATACAGCTATTCCAAACACGTGTCCCGTAACGGTACGTCAAAACGCTATACTAATGCTTGGCAACGCTACGGGCGGAGGCGTCACGATGGGCGCATTAACCATTGACGGCGGCACATTGCGTACGGCGGAGGATAGCGCGGTAGGGCATAACAATTGGACTGTTTCTGCACCTATTACGTTTACGGCTAACGGCGGCATATTAATGTTGGGGACGGTTGATTCGTATCAGAAAAATCTTACTCTTACGGGTGCTATGTCTTCGCCTGCAGGCGCGAACATTATCGTCACGCGGCGGAGTACTCAATACCTTGCTATATTCACTTTGAACGGGAATACCGCTAACATGCAGGGCAATATTACCGTAGATGCTACGGTAGGCGGCGCGGCGGCAACAATCCCTTTCCAGATTGTGCTTGGCGCAAACGCCATTACTAACGGATGGGGCAGCGGCACGTTCACGTTGAAGGGCAACGCCACATTCAGTACGGCGGCAATGATTAATCAAGCCTTGGCGAAATTCAGCGGTCAAGGGACGGGTACGATTACTATCACCACGGCCACCACAGTAGGTTCTTGGGCTTCGACAAACCCGATAAATTTGAGCGGCGTTATTGTATTCGGTTTGGATAATTTGCCTGCGACTATTTCAGGGGTTATTGCAGGTTCGGGTTCTTTGAACAAACGGGGTACTGCGGTTCAAACCGTAACAGGGAATAATACCTATACGGGACCAACGACTATATTTGACGGCACGTTAAGAGCAGGTCATGTGAAGGCGTTTGGCACGGGCGAGATACGTGTACAACCAGGCGGAACGTTGGACAAGGCAGGATTTGACCTTGCGAATACTATTGTAAACAACGGAGGCACTGTAATACAGTAACTCATAAACTAATTAATTACCTTTGTAAAATGTTTTCCTAAAGGCAATGAAAAGACAAACTATTATAAACGCGGCGGAGCAATTAAATTGCGAGCCCGAAGTAGTCGCCGCAGTTATCAATGTGGAGTCTAGCGGCATGTCTGTGGATAAGGAAGGTTTTCCGATATTGCTTTTTGAACCGAGGTATTTTAATAAGTTTACGGAGAGCAGATACGTGGCTGAAATAAGCGCGGTTTGCCAAGCTACGAAGAGCGCGAAAGTCAGATACAACAAGGCTTTCGCGCTTGACCCCGAGGCGGCCATGAAGTCGGCGTCTTGGGGCTTGTTTCAAATTATGGGCGCGAATTTCCGCAAGTGCGGATGCAAGAGCATACAAGAATTCATGGAGCAAATCAAAGCAGGAGAAGAGGCGCAAGTCAGACTGTTTATTTCTTTCATTATCAATTCTGGCTTGTCGGACGAATTGCAAGAAAAGCGTTTTGCCGACTTTGCGCGTGTGTATAACGGCCCCCGATATTTTGACAACAGGTATGATGAAAAGTTAAAAACCTTTTACGAAAAATTCAAGAGAGATGGCTTCTAAGAAACTTTTCGACAATCTTTTTAACAGCGGATGGAAGGCCTCGTTGGCAGGAATAATATTGTTCGGCGTCACGGTTTCCCTTCTTGTCTTGGACAAGGTGGACGTGACCGATTCGTTGTTTTTCTTTGGCGGCGTGTGCTTTCTTTTGTTTTGTCCCGATTCGCTTTTTTCAAATATTCTCGCGGCAAAGACAAGGCAAAGAAGGAAGTAATTTTAAAAGTTCTAATACTAAAAACTATATTATAATGATTAATGTAAATAAAATAGAGATTCCTACCAGGGAAGCCGTCAGGGTGCTTCAAGCCATTCGTTCGATAGGCGTTACGCCGTTGGATATGAAAGTGAGTTACAGACTAGGCAGGGTAAGCAATTTAATAGAAAGCAGGTTGAGGAGTTTTTATAACGCGGTATCTGAAAGGAAAGAACAGTTAAATCCCGTTTTGCTTGCGCTTCAAGAAGAGGTTAAGAAGTACAGTCAAAGCACAGAGGCAGAACAGAAAGCCTTAGCGGATGAGGCTGAAAGAAAGATAGCCAAAATTCAGGAAGACCTTGATAAACAAACAGGAGAAGCGTTGAATGAGCCTATCGCGCTTGAAATCCCTATTATATCAGTCGAGGATTTGAATGTGCAAGAGGACAGAGTAATGTTTCGCACAGTTTTAAAAGAAGGCGGTCAAGAGAATGTAAAGGAGGAGTACAAGAAAGGACAGCCTGCCATTGACAGTCATATTATGATCATGTTAGCGCCCATTATAGCATGTCAAGATTAAGAATTTCCCCTGATTTGTTTTTAGGCACCGTAGAATTGAATCGGATGATTCAATTCTTGGACGATGACGGTTGGCGTAAAATGTTTATTGAAAACATTGCTACCCCTGGCATTAGTTTCCGAAACAGACAGGGCGCGAATGATAATTTCAATAGTTTCTTGGTTTCCAAAAGCGATAATCCTTCGGGGCGTTACATTAAGATTAATCCAGGACTTGCGATAGACGGTTCGGGGAGAGTTATTACTAATCCGATTAATCTTGACAGCTTCGATCCTTCGAGCGTGGACGGATTGAGAAGGGCATATACCTCTCAAGACACGGGTTGGGCGGGCACGTACCTTATCAAAGTAAGGTGGCGCGGTTCGTTTGACGAAGTCGCCCCCGTGAGCATTAGCAATGCAGAGGGTTCAATCACGGGGACAGACCTCCATAAAATTTTGCGCGGGATGTCAAACGTCCCGTCCGTAGTACGGTTTCCGTATTCTACGGTGAACAGACAAGAATACGAAGTCAGTTGGGTTTCGGCTAACGGACTGACCGCACAGTTAAGCGGCAATTTCATTCCCGAAGCCAATGTAATGATGCGCGTCAGAGGTTCGTTCACCTTCGGACATGCGCCTCCCGAAGTCGCAAAATATCCTTTCCAATATGATTCTTGCGAGATATTTTCTTCGAGGATTACGGATGTGGCGGGGTTTCAAGTAGCGTCAGAAATAACCGCGAATGAGTTCCCGCTTGCATTGGTGACTATTGCGGCGGGAGAAAATGCTACGCCTAATTTGACCGTTACCGATTTGAGAAACGCTTGCGTGTTTCAAACGAAACAAGACGCCGACACATTCTTGTGGAACTTCGTGGAGGGAGACGGAATTGTGGGCGTGGAAAGCATACACTATACGCCGCTAGGCACGGCACGCGATCAGAACATAGTGCAGATAGGTTGGGGCATACGTTCCGATAACTGGACGTTTAATTCAGGCAACAATAAACTAACGATTAATTCGATTAAGCCGAGCGGACGAATAAAGTCGATTACGGGAGTGCCGTTAAGCGGCATCAATACTTACGGCTTGAATACCAACCTGCTCAATAAGCTAGTCGGGTGGCGCGTGTACCTTCAAGACGGCGTGTATTCAGTCATTACGGGAGTAAGTTATAATTCAGGAGAGAGCTTTGACTTGACGATTAGCTCAAGCAAGGCAGGCGATTTTGCGCCTCCTTTTGCAGGAGCGGAACTTGTGATTGTGCCGCCTGCGGATACGGTGAATTTTTTAATCAAGCCCATTCCTTCGGGGAGCGGCGCAAATATAATTTCAGGCAGGGAGGTTACCGTGAGCGCGCCTATTTTCAAAGGTTACTTGCGTGTGCCGTTATACGTGCATCCCGCCGTTGCGCCTACTACAAATTACAAAGTACAGTATAGTTATTCCAAAGGCACGTCATTTCTGAAATGGCGCGAGATGCAACAAGGCGCGTATTACGATGCCGATCAGTATTACGATGACGGGAGTTCCTTCGTGGTCAATCCCGTGCTGACTCCGTATTCAGGTCAGATGCCTATCCGTTTGAAAGAGTCTCCCGATTCTTTCAGGACGAAGTTCGGAGAGGTTTCCAACGGCGACAATCTGGAGGTAAAAATTCTGAAATGGAGAACTAGAAATGCGCTTGACCCGATTGCCAACGGCGTGAATAATTTCAGCCTGACTCCAGGCGTGGATGAGCATGAAATGATTATCCAACCTTCTGGAGCTACATTCATGTTCACGGAAAACATTTACATTAATTTAGTACAGCCGAGTAAGGACGGCACTACGTGGACGTTTGAGTTCAAAGGTAAATTTGACCTGCAAAACAGCACGACAAAGTTATTTTTCGGACTTTATTTCGTTAAGAATTTTACAAGTACCGCCAGCGTCAGGGATGAGGACACGGTGTTTAAAATTGTGCCCGATGAAATAACTTCGCCGCAAGGAATTCTTTACGCGCGTAATAAGTATTTCAGACAGCAGAGCGCGCCTGGACAACCGTCTGTGGACAGCCATTTCAGGATAAGATTTGTATTTGATTTGCCTTCTTCGACATGGAATTATTTTATCTATAATCCGTATATAGACACGGTTAGTTTTAAGGAAGAAATTGAGCAAGGCAGGACGGATGACATTAACGATTTAATCGGCCCGAACAATACCGCATATAACACATTAAAAAAATTAAAAGATTACGCAGACTTAAAATTGCCGTTGGCAGGCGGCACGATGACGGGCCCGTTGAAATTAGCAGGCGATGCAGTTGATAACGATGACGCGGTTCAATGGGAGCAAGTGAAGGATGCTTTTTTAATGAAGAGCGGAGAAGCGAATAGCGAAAACCTAAACACATTTTTTCGGCCTGGAATCTATTCTATTAATAACACAGTCGGCGGCCCCGCGGTGATACCCGCAAATTCGCCTGGTATGTTGGAAGTAAAATTAGGGTATTTTACTCATGAGCATTTGCCAGAGAACTTAACCGTCACGCAGACTTTATATTTCTTCTTTCCAAACAGCGGAGGTTCTATTACGCAAAATCCCGCGCCTACTCCTGTGAATAATACCTTAATAAGGTCAAGGATTTTCTCGCGGACGATATTTTTCTACAACAACGCGGCGTTTCATCCAAACCAATGGATGGAGACTACCAATACTGATTCCTTGCAGAGCAAGGGCTACATATATAACAATGATTTAAACCTTGTTTTAAAGCAGGGGACGTATCAAATAGACTCTTCGAGTAGCGATATTTTGAATGGTCCCACGGGCATATTCCCCGCAGTCGATACGGCAAGAAGTATGTTGCTTGTGAGCGTGGCTTACGTTACGGGCAGTGCCGATGTCCCTAACGACAGTGTGATCACGCAAACATTATGGTGTCCGACAAGAGTTTCTTCTGGAAATGCGGCAATGGGAGTTACGCGGATGTTCACCCGTTCTATTCATTGGCTGACAAGCGGCGGTTCGTTTCAACTTCATGCGGCGCAATGGAATGAAGTCGTGTTGTGGGATAAATTCAAGAACGCTTTCATAAATAAGACGGGATGGTTTAATTTAGACTTAAACACGATTAAGTCTCCAGGCACTATTCAGTTGGGTAACTTTACGAATGGACCCTTGGAAATAGACGGGAGCAATATCCCTAATAAACTTTCTAATCTTAGCGTTTTTATAGGATTTTTGGAAGATGGAAGTAAATTGATTAAGCAAGTATTATCGCAACCTTCTGACGCTACATATACTCCTGCTGACCAAAGTTACTCAAGAATTTGGATGAGGACGATGATGGTCGATACCCCTGCAACTGACGCTAACCAAGCAAGAAATCATTTCCACCAAAACCAATGGGTGGAGATGCTGACAAGCAAGAGTTTTGTGAAGGATGCCCTGATAATGAGGGAGAAACAAGCTGATGGTCAAGACTTGGCTACCTTCACAAAGACGGGGACGTTCAATATTACTGATATTGTTGGCGGTCCCGATGGGATTGAGCGATTTACCCCTGGTATGTTGGAGGTAAAGAAGGCATACTTTGACGATACTCATTCAGATACCAATGTGGTAATCACGCAAAGGCTGAATTTATTTTTCCCGAACATGGGTGTTCCTGCGCCCAATCCTGCTCCGCAATGGGTGTCGAATAGTATTGTTCGGACACGGATATTTGAGCGTACGATAATGATTTTTAACGGTGCGCAGTTTCATCAAAAGCAGTGGACAGAGGTTACAAATTTTAATGCGTTAGAGACGAAACGTGGATTGCCTGAAGCCAATAGCGGTTTCTTGGCGCCTATTACGACAAACGGCACGAATAGCCAGCCTGTTAATGATTTGAATTGGGTGTTGGCGCAGGGGATTTACACATTTGACCAGACAACGAATAATCCCAATCGTATTGTTGAAACACCTTTCTCTAATACAGAAGGACTTGATCCAGCCGTGTACGGATGGACTACGCTTGTGGTGCAGGTAGGATATTACAGAGGCGGCAACTATACTAATCCTAGAGAGACTACGATAACGCAGACGTTATATTACCCGATGAATTTTAATTTGGGCGATGCTACAAAGGTAAGGACACGGATGTTTGTTAGGAGTATTCCGTGGGGTGATAACACATTGCCTTACCAATTTAATAAGCAGCAGTGGGTAGAGATGGCGGATGCGTCCAAGTGCCTTATGTTCAAGGGTGTTTATACGGGGAATTGGGATGACTTGAGAGTGACGGGGTTTTATAGCGCGCCATACACATACCTTACTTCAACAGGGGTAAAAACCGTTAATGCTATACTAGAAGTTTTACTTATTGATAACGGAGTAACTTATTCAGTCAAACAAGTCCGTTCCTTTAATCGTCTGTATAGCGGAACTGTTGGCGAGGCTTATTGTGATGTGAGATTTTACGATGGGGAGCAAGGATATTGGACTGCGTGGCGTGCTTTACAGAATGGCTGATGAAATTTTACTACACAGGCGCAAAGACGGCGGGAGGAGAGCAGACAGACCCTCTCGCATCAATAGGCGGATACGTCTCCAACACCGAAGTGCCCGAAGCGCAACTTGGCAATATCTTTGGCGCGCCCTCAAAGTTAATCGACACAGACCTCCGCATAATAGCAATCACCAACAACGACACCACCGCGTACACGGGCATCACGTGCGCCATAAATAACGTCCCTGCAAACTTAACGGAGTTGCTAGTAGCCTTTGCGCCCATGCGGACGGACGCATTTAGTCAGCCCGTGGCGCCTAAGCCGAACATTACAAACATATACCAGAGTGTAACTTTGCCTATTCCAGATATGCCGCCAGGCAGTTCGTTGGCTTTATTTATCAAGCGTAATGTCAAATATCCCGTCCCTGGTAAGACGGCGCAAGAACTTTTGGATATAGAATCTGGTATCTTAACCGAACCTTTAGAAGAGGTATTGCAATTAACATTTAATTACACAGTTACGCCTCCTGCGGGGGAAGGCGGAGGCACGACTTAGAAAATATTTCCAGAAAAAAGATTTTTCTTTGAGATTATTATTTAATACGTTTGTGCATAGCAGACCCCACTAAAAACCCCAAGTGCTATGGACACATTCAATGCGCCTCTTTTACGTTCTATTTTCTTAGAACACCTCAATAAAATAAATTTACAAACGTATAAAAATTAATCAAGCTATGTCAGCTAAGAAAACATCATTCCTGATCGACGATTTTATTTCCGATACCTTTTCCATGAATTGCTTCCAAAAAGGGTGTTATATGAATTTGATTGCGGGGCAATCAAAGCGAGGTCGATTGTCCGAACAAGATATTAAGCAGATACTTTCTGTGGATTACGACAAGGGATGGAAAGAAATATCCTACGCATTTACAATGGACAAGAACGGAAACTACTACATTGAATCGATGGATAAAAATGTAAGCAAGAGTAAGAAATTGCGAGAGAACGCGATGAAACGTTGGAACAAAAGCGCGTCAGAGACAACCGATAATTTCAGCGCCTCGTCCGTTACCGTTTCCCCGATAGTCGCCTTTTCACAACCAGAGCCGCCGACCGAGCTTCCTCCAGAGCCGCCAAAGCAGATGTCGCCGTTAGAGGCGGCGCTAGCCAAAAGGAACGCGGAACAGCCGCTTCACAAAGTAAGAAAGGAACATGCCGAAAAGCAACAAGCTAAGGCGTTAGCCAAGAAGAAAGCAAATCCCAAAGCGTCTGCGCCTATAATGACCGCCAGACCAAAAGATACTCCTGCGCCATTGTTAAGCGAGTATGGATATACGAATGACGAGTCGGTGATTACGCCGCAAACTTTTGAGGAGAAATTGAAACTTGCGTTTGACGAAAATTTTATAACGGTTTTAAAAATGCAGTATAAAATAGACGTGGATGCAGAATTGAAAGATTTCATCGCCAAGACTCATGCGATGGGGGATGAATACAAGAAGCGAGACGTTACGGGTTTAAGACATGCCTTCAGGTATCAAGTAAGACAGGTAAGCGAAAGGCCGGCAAGCGCGGTTAATTTCAAAGCGGGTTATGCAGAGCAGGACGCGCCCACCGTGCATAAGTCGGTGAAAAACGAATCCGCGCCCGCTTGGCTTGTAAATTATAAGCCGCCGACAAAAGAAGA
>Ga0081606_1000171_pt1 | contig 36415 bp, 30 predicted proteins | sample EareggfetidaYelm_FD_71127 | JGI IMG/M metagenome (GOLD analysis project Ga0081606, IMG submission 71127) | Earthworm egg capsule microbial community from the University of Washington, USA - E. fetida Yelm (SPADES assembly) (version 2) | ecosystem: Host-associated > Annelida > Reproductive system...
GACAATGTTCTCCAACTGGAACAGTTCGGCGATGAGATCGGGAGTGAGGTCAACCTTCGTGTCGATCGGATTGTTGTACATCATGATGGGCAGTCCGACATCGTTCAGTCGCGTGAAGTGCTCGATAACCTCGGAGCGATTTGCCCGGTAGATCGTCGGGGGCAACGCAAGAACACCGTCGGCGCCGTCCTGCTTCGCAAGCTCCGCCCACTTCACGGCCTGGTGCCAGCCGACACCGTGTACACCGGCGACGACAAGACCCCGGTCCCCGACCGTTTCCACGGCAACCTGGATGACCCGGCGCCGCTCCTCATCGGTCAGGCTCGAGTACTCACCCAGCGACCCGTTCGGGCCGACCCCGCGACATCCATTGTTCATGAGGAAGTCGCAGTGTGCGGCAAATCGGTCATAGTCGACAGCGAGCCCGGCGGGGGCGTGTGCATCCTCCTTGAACGCGAGAGTGGTTGCGACAATGACGCCACCGAGATCGAACTTTTTGGTCATGAGAGCGGTCCTTTCGGGACAAATAATGGTGAGCAGTTAGGTGGATGTGGCTGGTTGGCCCGACGGACCGGTGGGTGAGCGCGGCGTGGGATCGGATCGGCGAGGTGTCGACCCGGATGGAACCGAGGGCGCAGCGGATGGAACCGAGGGCGCAGCGGATGGAACCGAGGGCGCAGCGGATGGAACCGAGGGCCTGGCGGATGGAACCGAGGGCCTGGCGGATGGGGACGGTGGCATAGCGGCGAGCTCGGCGAGGCGTACGGGGGTGGTAATCGGGCGACGGTCGGAAACAGCAACGGGCACGGGAGCAGGGAGCGATATCCGAGTGTGATCGATGTCCACCTCCGCGACACCGACCGTCGGCTCCCCGATCAGAAGATCTTCAACCGTCCGCCCACAGACTCGAGCCTGACACACACCCAACCCGGCGCGCGTTGTCATTCGTAGTGAACGCAGGCTGGGGCCGCCGGTTGCGGCGAGGGTGCTGCAGAAACGACCGTAGGTGACCTCCTCGCACCGACACACGATCGTGTCCTCGGTGAGCCACGCGGTCCAACCCGGCTGAATACCGTGGGCGGCTTCGATCCGCGCGGCAAATCCGGTGAAAACGGTCGCACTCCGGCGGGCAGTTACCACCGCTGCATCCGCGGAGCACCCACCCGCGGCGGCGTGACCGGCGAGTTCCCCCTCCGCGAGTGCGGCATCGACTCCACCAATCCGAGTGATCTCCCCCGCCGCAAAAACACCGGGAACGCTCGTGCGCTGGTCAGCGTCGACGACGACAAACCGGTCCGGCGAGAGGGCGCATCCCGCCGCGATCGCAAGTTCGAGCCGGGGTGTAAAACCGTGGCTGACGCACACGGCATCCGCCTCAATTCTGCGAGCGGTTCCGGGAATCGGTGCCCACTGCGCATCGACCCGGGCAACTGTCACTGCCGCCACTCGATCCTCACCGTGCGCGGCAACGACCGCGTATCCGGTGCGGTAGGGAACCCGGTGGCGCAGTTGGCCTCGGATGTATCCGGCAAGCTCGCCGCTCTTGTGAGCTGCACCCGCCAACTGCCACGGTTTCGAGAGCCACCCCCGTATCATCTGCCGAGGGGTGGATGCCTCGTACACACCCAGCACGGTCGCTCCCGTGCTCACAAGCGACGACGCAACGGGCAGCAAAAACGGGCCCGCGCCGGCAACAACAACACGCCGTCCCACCGCAACCCGCTCCCCCTTGGCGTACGCCTGTGCGGCACCCGCCGTGAAAACTCCCGGCAGGTCCCAGCCCGGAAACGGGAGCGTGCGATCGTGCGCCCCGGTCGCGAGCACAAGGGTTCTCGGTTGGATGGTGCGCGGTTTTCGGCCTGTTCCGTCGGGTGGCCCGATCAGCGCGTGCACGGTCAACGGCACCGATGGCGCAGGTGATGCGATAGCCGTGCCATCCCTCGGGTCTTGTCGGTCGGTCGATTCTGTCGTCTCACCGTCACCGCGACGACCCGACTCCAGTGCCCAGACCTGAGCACCGAGAATGATCTCGCACCGCGGGGCATCCCGAAGCTCACAAACCAAACGCCGATACGTCGCCCAACCGTGGTGAAGAATCTCCTCGCGCGCTGCCCTGCGGGTCTCGGGCAGGTGCCGCCAGTACTGCCCACCGAGGGAATCAGCGGCATCGAGCAGGGTGACCGATGCACCACGCCGAAGCGCGGCACGCGCTGCTGCAAGCCCGGCCGGCCCCGCGCCAATGATGAGCACGTCCGGACGTAGGACACCGTCCATCCGATTGTCCCGGGGCACAGCACCGCTCATTCGATCACCTCGGGCACATCGTCGTGCTGGGTGGTGATGACATCACCCGGTTGCGCCCGTCGTTGGCACGCGCGGACATCCCGCTCGCCATTGACCGTGACAATGCAGTCAAAGCAGACACCAATCCCACAAAACAGGCCGCGCGGTTGCGCCCTGACCGAGGTTCGACGCCAACTGAGCCTGCCCGCGGCGAGGACAATCCCCGCTATCGTCTGACCGGTCACACCCGTTAGCTCATCGCCATCCAACGTGAGAGTCAGTGGCTGCGGCTGATCGGGCCGAATCGGGTCAGATTCGGGCGAAAGAAGTCGGGCCGACACTATGCCGCCTCTGCAAGATACGGAGCGAGCGATGCCCGGTTCACTGCGAACGACGCGATATCAATCGGGAAAGAAGCCTCCACCTCGCAATCGGTGATGCCCGCACGAAGCAGTTCAGCGGTTGCGAGCGAGAGTCCGATTCCGGCACCCTCGTGCCCGGTCGCGTGCCAGAGGCCGGGCATCCGATGATCTTGCCCAATCACGGGCAGATGGTCTGGCATGTAGGGGCGGAAACCCCCGTAGCTGCGCATGACGCTCGCCGTCGCCAGGAACGGAAACAGTCGGATCGCCTTGGCCGCGATCTCCCGAAGGGGTGTGATCCGGAGGCTGTCATCGAAGCCGCACTGCTCCCGGCTCGACCCGATCAGCACGGTACCAGCGGCGGTGGTCTCCACGACACTCGAGGTCTGCAACCCGACATCCGCCGACTGGGTTGCGCCCACGTAGTCGCCGTCATACACCTTGTGAAACACCCGGTGCGCCATTCGGGTCGTGACGAGCACATTTCCCCGCCGCGGGCGCACGGGCAACCCCACCCCGAGCACCCGTGCCACATCGCCAGACCAGGGTCCGGCTGCATTGACGATGTGGTCGGCACGGATGTCCCCTCCGCTCGTGCTCACACCCACAAGCCGCCCCCCGGAGTCGTGCACTCCACCGGTCACCGTGACTCCGGTGCGCACCGATGCCCCCCGGCGACGGGCCGATGCGAGCAGCGCCTCGGTCGCGATAACCGGTTGGACCTGGGAGTCCTCGGGGTAGAGTACGGCGGCGGTCACGTGCGGTGTGAGTTCCGGCTCGAGCCGATGTGTCTGGTCGCGCGTGAGTTCGTGCGCATCGACTCCCGCCGATCGCTGGCGGGCGGCAAAATCGAGAAGCGGCTGTGCACCCTCTGCTGTTGTTGCGGCGACGAGGCCACCCTTGCGCTCATACTCAAGGGGAGGAAAATCCGGGCCCAACTCGGCGATCAGATCGGCGACGGTGCGCGACCACAGCGAGGCGGCGTACTGTGCCAGTTGCAGTTCCAGTCCGGGGCCTTTGTCAGAGACCAGAAGGTTGCCCTCGCACATAGCGGAGGTCGCCGAGGCCGTACTGCCGCGCTCGAGAACGGTGACGTTCATGGCGGCCCCGCTGAGCGCACGAGCACAGGCGGCACCGACAATGCCCGCGCCAATAATGACAACGCTGCCTGACATTCCACCCCTCTCAAGACTCCACGAGTAATATATTACACCTCGCTACGCTTTCACAGGGGTCAACCCGCCAACCCGGCAACATCGGGTGTTGCGAACCTCACCACCACGCTCTCATACCCCTTCGGGCTCCCCCGCCCACCAACCAACCGCATGGCGGATGTGTCGATCCATGAGTTCCCTCGCGGCGTGCGCTTTTCCCCTCGCCAGGTGCGTGAGCAGTTCGTGATGCTCCATTGCCGAGGCATCCAGTGTCTTTGATTCCACCAGCGCAGACAGCCCCACCATCCTTGTTCGCGACCGCAGATCGGCAATCGTGTCCACCAGGATGGGGTTTCCAAGCAACCGGGTGAGCCCCAGGTGAAACTCCACATCGGCTTCCAAAAAAGACTGCAGATCACCGGTTCGCGCACCCTTGGTAATGCGATCCGCGAGCGCGGTGTAGGTCGGGAGCTCGGACGAGGGAAACCGAGTGGCAAGCTGCTGCATCGCCGGTGGCTCCAGCAACCGGCGCACCTCGACAAGCTGCTGGAGAACCTCCGGGCTGACCTCGGTTACTCGGAACCCCCTGTTTTTCACCGACTCGACAAAACCGCGCGTCTCCAGGTCAAGAATCGCCTCCCGAACCGGAGTAGCAGACACATCAAACTGCTGCGCCAGCGTGGGCACCGTGAGAAGAGTGTTCGGTGCTAGTTCACCAGAGATAATCGCCGCCGCGAGCGCCTTGCCTACGTGCGTTCTGAGACTCGGGTGAAACTGGACAGGTTTCAGGCTCGACACTGGCGCCGACGATTCCACAGGTAACCCTTTCTGACTTTGCTGTTACACCGCGTAACGGACAGGCTACCGCTGGCTCTGCATCCACTTTTCCAGACCGAGTGCATCGAGCGGAAGCGCGTCAGACAACACCGTAGAGCCCTGCTGGGTGACCAGAAGGTCATCCTCGATCCGCACTCCAATTCCTCGAAGTTCCGGCGGAACCGTCTCATCAAAACTGTGAAAGTACAGCCCGGGTTCCACGGTAAGAACCATCCCCGGAGCAAGCTGTGCAGCCTGATAGGCCGAGTAGCTTGAGCGCGCACAGTCGTGCACATCAATGCCCAGGTGATGCCCGATCCCGCAGACCAGGTAACGGCGATGGTGCTGCCCGGTCGGCGAAAGCGCCTCGTCAACCGAGACCGGAAGCAGGTCCCAATCAAAAAGCCCCTGCGCAATGACGGCCATCGCGGCGGCGTGGAAGTCACTGAACGCCCGCCCCGGCTGCACGGCAGCGAGCCCGGCGCGGTGGGCTTTCTCCACGAGTTCGTGCACCTGGCGCTGCGCCGCACTAAATGTCCCGGATGCCGGGAACGTGCGGGTGATATCCGCGGTGTAGTACGACCTCACCTCAACACCCATGTCGAGCAACAAGAGTTCCTCGGGCACCACCGGGCCATCACACCGCACCCAGTGCAGCGTCGGCGCGTGCCCGGCACTGCCGACAATGGTCGTGTAGCCCGGCCCATTGCCGGTCGTGCGAGCGTGACGGTCAAAACTGGCCTGCAACCACCGTTCTCCACCCGCCTCAATCGCGGTCGGAATTTCCCGGATAACGCTGCGGAATCCGTCGATTGTGGCGTCAACAGCGGCACGAAGCTGTGCGATTTCCCAGTCATCCTTGATCATTCGAAGTTCCGCGAGCACGCGGCACAGTTCCTCGGAACGGCGCAGCCCTCTCGCCGCAATGTGTGGTGAGGTAAACGTTCCCGCGCCGAGCGCATCTGCCATGGGAATTCCGTTTAACCGCTCCAGGTGCGCGACCGAGACATCCAGCGCAGCCGACCAATCGGATGCATCGGGGGCCGCCCCCACCCACAGCTCACCGCGCAGCGAATCCGCGAAAAAATCAGGGTCACCCGGATACGCGGGTGACCGTACGTACACGGTGGCGTCGTGGCCGCCCGCGGTCGGTGTCATGACAAGAACGGCGTCCTCGGCATCGCATCCGGTAAGCCAGAAAAAATCACTGTCCGGCCGGAACTCGTAGTACGTATCATTCGCTCGCACCGGAGCTCGACCCGAGGCAACCACGATCGTGTGGCCTGGAAGTGCCGCACTCAGTCGGGCTCGGTGAGAGGCGGCCGCGCCGGCCGCGCCGGGTTCCACCGCCGGTGCACGATCCGGGGTTCCCCAGCCCGTGCCCATGTATTCCACAAATCCGGTCATTTCGCGGAGTTTGGGAAGACGAGGATCCGGCTCGCTCGAGGCAGGCATCGAGGAACCTCCCGACGGTGACGAAGTCTGCGGTGTGTCAGTCATATTTTCCTTCCGAGTGTGGAGTTGATCCCGACCGCGCCCCGGGCCATGAACCAGTACGCGTGTTTTCCTTCCGAGCGTGAACCCGATGGTGGGGCGAGTCGATGGTCTGGTTACGAAGCTGTCCTTATGCGAGAATCTAACAGCACATAGCACAAATCGACAATGAGGTTCACGGCAACAATAAAAATTCCACCGACGAGAACGACCCCAATAATGGTGGGGCGGTCCTGTGCCTGAACCGAAGTGACAGCCAGATTCCCGATCCCCGGAAGCCCGTAGACCTGCTCAATAACGATCGCGCCACCGAGCAAGAATCCGACATCATTGCCCAACTGAGTAACCAGCGGTGGCATCGCGCTACGGAACGCGTGTTTGTAGATGACGCGTCGCTCGGTGAGCCCCTTTGCGCGTGCGGTGCGAATATAGTCCTCACCGAGTACCTCCAGCATTTGACCGCGTGTGAGGCGGGCGTAGATTGCCGCCGTCACAAGGGCAAGCGTTGTCCACGGCAGTATCAAGTGCCACGCCCACTGGAGGGGATCCTCGGTCAACGGCACGTAGCCGCTCGGGGGAAATATCGGGAATCCAGCTCTCGTGGGAAGAAAGTACAGCAGGTACAGTGACATCATCCCGAGAACAAAGGTGGGGAAACTAATCCCCAGCAGTGCGAATGTCTGACCCGCCCGATCCCGAACGGTTCCCGGTCGACGGGCTGAGGCGATGCCAATCGGCACCCCGATCGCAAGCCACAGCACCACCCCGCCCACAACGAGCGAGAGGGTTACCGGAAGTCGATCCAGGATAATCCCGGTAACCGGGAGCTGATTACGGAAAGAAAACCCAAGATTGCCCTGCAGGAGGTTCCCGATGAAGCTCAGGTACTGTTCCCCGATCGGGCGGTTGAGTCCCAGGTTTTGTCGCACCTGTTCGAGTAACTCATTGTTCGCCTTGTCTCCGGCAATAGCACGGGCAGGATCCCCCGGAGCCAGGTAGAACAGGAGGAAAACGAACAGGCTCAGCGCGAAAAGCACGACCAGTCCAAAACCGATTCGGCTCAACAGATACCGTGACAGTTTCATCGGCCCCTCCCCATCTGCGAGCGCGGATCCAGGGCGTCCCGAAGTCCATCCCCCAAAATATTGAAAGAGAGGGTTGCCCCGAGCAGAGTAAGACCCGGGAAAATCACAAGCCACCAGGCCACCAGATACACCGAATTGTTCCCCGCTTCCGCGAGCATTCCACCCCAACTCGCGGTCGGTGGCACGACACCAAGCCCCAGGAAAGACAGTGTCGCCTCAAACACGATCGCACTGGGGATCATGAGGGTGGAATAGATGAGGATCGGCACGGCCAGGTTGGGCAGCAGGTCTCGGATCATGATCGACACGTGACTGGCCCCGAGCGAGCGAGCCGCTTCAACAAACTCTCGTTCCCGCAGGGCCAGCACCTGACCCCGGATAACCCGGCCGAGCGCTGTCCAACTAAAAAACACGATAACAGCAACGCTCAGCGGCAAGCTCGGACCAAACACCGACACGAGCGCGATCGCACACAGCAGAAACGGCACGCTCATGACAAGGTCCATGACGCGGCTGAGGATGGTGTCTACCACTCCGCCCAGATACCCGGCAACAACCCCGACGACAACACCAATCGTCGCTGCCGCCAGCGAAGCGAGCACACCGACCATGAGCGAGACCTGCGCCCCGTACGCGAGGCGCACAAACACGTCCCGGCCAAGCTGATCGGTTCCCAACAAGAACTGCCCGCCCGGCGCGACCGGAGTTCCCGAGGGCGAAAGTCCGGTGTCGCGGAACTGTTCATTCGGGCCGTGCCCGGTCCACGCCGCGATAAGGGGTGCGCACAGCGCAAACAGCACGAGCAGGAGGATGAACACCGCTGCGATCATGCTTGCCGGGTCACGCCGCAGCCGTCGCAGTGTCAGACTCGTTGACCCACGCTGGACAACCGCAGCCACGGCGGCGGCCTGTTTCGGTGTTCGCACGGGGCTCATGCGACATTCTCCCGAACCAGCCCCGGTCCACCCGCCACGACCGGCACGAGGGTTCGCGCAATCTCGGTCACGGGCGCAGTGTTGAAGGTCGATGCCGCGAGGAGTTTTTGAGTGAACTCTTCGCGAGGGGCACGATAAATCTGTTCGGTCGGGGCATTCTCGATAATTCGCCCGTTCTCCATCACGGCAATTCGATCACACATGTGCCGCACCACAGACAGATCGTGTGAGATAAACAAATAGCTCAGACTGAACTCGTGCTGTAGCGAAGACAACAGGTTGAGAATCTGCGCCTGAATCGAGACATCCAGTGCCGACACCGGCTCATCGAGGATAATGACCGCTGGATTCAACGCCAAGGCACGAGAAATTCCAATGCGCTGACGCTGTCCACCAGAAAACTGAGCCGGAAACCTGTTGTAGTGCTCGGGGTTGAGGCCCACCAACTCCATGAGGCCTTGCACCCTGCTCCGACGCTCATGACGGCTGACCGTGCCGTGTATTCGATACGGATCACCGATGATGGATCCCACCCGGCGACGCGGGTTGAGTGACCCAAACGGGTCTTGAAAAACAAGCTGAATGTCCCGGCGCACCGCCTTCCACTCGGCGCGACCGAGCCCACGGGTCGAACGGCCCGCGAGCGTGATGGTGCCACCGGTCGGCTCGATAAGGCCCGCGAGAATACGCGCGAGGGTGGTCTTACCGCACCCGCTTTCTCCCACCAACCCCAGCGTTTCACCCCTGTTGAGTGTGAGGTCAATGCCGTCGAGAACTCGAGCACTCGATCGACGGCGGTTGCGGTAGACCATCTCGATTCCGGTGGCACGAATGATCGGCTCGACTGGATCGCCGGCCGGCTCCGCCGCGGGATGGCTGTTCACCACCGCCTGGGCGGCAGTGTCGGTCAGCACCGAGGCGGCCTTCCCGCTCACGTCCAACCAGCACGCCGCCTCAGCTCCGTCACTGTACCGACGCACCGGCGGTGTCTCAGCGCACTGTTCATGCGCCTGCGGGCAGCGCGGTGTGAAGACGCATCCGGTCGTGACCTCCAGCAGGCTCGGTGGGCGCCCGCTGATGGGAACCAGGTCGGCACCGGGGGTGTAGTTGGCCGGGGAGGAGCGCAGAAGACCCGAAGTGTAGGGATGCACCGGGGCTGCAAAGAGCGCCGCACGCGGGCCCATCTCAAGCCGCCGCCCCGCGTACATGACCATGACCCGGTCCGCGACGCGGGAGAGCACCCCCAGGTCGTGTGTGATCATGAGGATCGTGACACCGAACTCGTCTCGCATGTTCCGAAGCAGTTCGAGGATTTGGGTTTGCACGGTGGAATCCAGTGCCGTCGTGGGTTCATCCGCGATGATGAGCTTCGGTTCGAGCACGAGCGCCATTGCGATCATGACGCGCTGTCGCATTCCACCGGAAAACTGATGCGGGTAGAACCCGAAGCGCGAGGTCGGGTCGGGAATACCCACCTTTCCGAGCATATCCACCGCCATCGTTCGGGCCTGCTCCCGCGACACCGAACGGTGAGTGTGAATAAGCTCGGTGATCTGCGCACCGATGGTGTACTGCGGGTGGAGACTGCTCAGCGGGTCCTGAAAAACCATCGAGACGGCGGAACCGCGCAGTGAGCGCAGGTCGCGGTCGTTGAGTGCGAGCAGGTCACGCCCGTCAAACCACGCTTCGCCGGTAACCCGAGCTCCCGGGATCAATCCCAGCAGTGCCTGTACGAGCACGCTTTTACCCGATCCGGATTCTCCCACAATGCCGAAGAACTCCCCCGGCTCGACCGCGAACGAGACATCCTGAACCGCGTGAACGGTGCCGTCTTCGCTCGGCAGGTCAACCGTGAGATGTCGAACATCGATTAGCGCCATTGGTTCCTCATCTGCCGGGTCGGGGCGGAAGCTCTCGCTCCCGCCCCGACGACTGACTCCAGAGTGTACTTACCGTTTGAGCCACACGTTCGTCCAGTCACCCTGAACGCTGAGTGCGTAGGGGGTGAAGTTCTGAACGCGAGCGCTTCGGTAGAGAGTGTCCAATCTCGACGCCAGCGGGATAATCACCGCGTCAGCCATCACTGCTTCGTCAACCTGTGCCCACAGTTTTGCCTGCTCGTCAGGGCTGGTCGAGGCCAGTGCCTGTGCCGCGAGTGCATTGGCCTTGTCGTTGTTGTAGTCGACGTAGTTGTAGCCCTGCGGAGTGCCCGTGTAGGTGAACTGCGGTTGGAACACCGACCGAGCGGCACCACCCTGCCAGTCGGGTGTCCACCCCACAGGGGCAATGTCCCACGTTCCGTTTGCCGTGTTCTCGTGGTTGGTGAGGAATTTTGAATAGTAGTCGGACGGGTTCACGGGAACCAACTGGATTGTGACCCCGGCCTTCTCAAAGGATGCCTGCAGCGTCTGTGCGATCTGCGGCTCCAGCCCCTTCGTGCGGTACGGCAGCTTGAGCGTCAGGTTTGTAACGCCCGCCTTTGCCAGCAGTTCCTTGGTCTTGGCGGGGTCACCCTTCGAGCCCGAAGTGGGGTAGAGATCAAAATCGTGGTACCCGATAACACCGGGGCCGAAGATTCCGTTCTGCACCTTGGCGTTTTGGGTGCCTCCAAAGGTTTGCACGATTGCAGCCTTGTCTACGGCGTACTCCAGCGCCTGGCGTACTTCGAGCTTCTGCAGTGCTCCGCCGTTGTTACTGGTCTTCGTGTTGATCCACAGGAACGGATCCACTCGACCGGCAGCGATAGTGGTGAGCTTCGGGTCATTTGTGGCGCGCATCTGCTCGAGTACGGCGGTGGGAATCGATGAGTTCTCGAGGCTCATATCTGCCGATCCGGCCTGCAGTTGCTGCGCGACCGCATCGGCGGTGAGTCCGAATGTGACCTCAATAGTGTCAACGTAGGCCTTGCGAAGCGGGTCGGCCTCGGCTTTCCAGGCCGGGTTGCGCTCAAGAATGAGCGATTTGTCGGCGGTGTAAGACTTGATTCGGTACGGACCAGCCGAGAAGTAGTTTGATCGATATTCGGGTGAATCCGGCACGTACTTCAGCGCCTCCACCGGTGCTGGGGACGCGTTGTTGAGCGACAGCATGTAGGCAAAGTCACCCGCTGGCTTAGTCAGCTTGATGGTGAGGGTCTTGTCGTTGACGGCGGTCACGCCCGAAATCGGTGTCCCCTCAACGTAGGCGGTCATTGCATCGGGAGTCGGTGCCACTTTTTCGAAACCATCGCAGAATGACTGCATACCCACGATCGCGTCGGTGAAGTATCCCAGCATGGTGCTGGCCTGCACGGGAGTGCAGAGGCGCTTGAATCCGCGGGCAAAGTCGGCGGCAACAATTTGGCGAGGGCCAGAGGGGATGTCCCACATTGCTCCCTGCCGAATCTCAAAGGTGTACGTCAATCCCCCGTCGGTCGGTGTCGGAACGCTCGTCGCAAGGTCACCCTGCGGAACGAGCCGTTCTTTCGCGTCATCAACCGTCTTGTAGCTTATGAGCTGGCGAGAAATCGCCCGCATGATGCTCGTCGTGCCCACCATCGCTCCCAGGGCGGGATCCAGGTGGTCAACGTCGGCCTGTCCAAGAACCTTAAGAGTTCCGCCCGGGACACCGCTTCCCGCTCCGGCGGTCGCTGTCGAAGCGGTCTTTGCGTTCGAGCACCCGACGGTGGTGAGGGTCATGGCAACCGCAATAGTCACCGCTGCGGGCATGAGTTTCTTTCTGAGCTTCATAAATACTCCTGTTCAGTACACCTGTGCGCGAGGGTTTTCTCGCGGATTGGTCCTGCCGTTGTTCGTGCCTGCCGAACCGCGTTGTAATATGCTACACAGTACGGTGGGGAATCGTAAGAGCTGTTAGCAAATCGTGATTGGCCCACTCGTAATCCGTCCCTGATTCGCCGCCAAATTACCCCCGTGACACGTTTCCATCACGTTTTGACCGACACCCGTATAACAATGTGTGAGGACCATGGTGCATCCACTACAACTCAACTCAGTCCGCACCGAGGACTACCACACGGCCGGCGAGCCATTCCGCATCGTCACGATTGACGATGCGGCAGGCTCCGGGATGACCGTTGCGCAGCGACGTGTCCTCGCGCAGTCCGGTGCCGACGGGCTCGACCGACTGCGACAGTTTCTCTGCAACGAACCACGCGGGCACGCCGATATGTACGGCGGGTTTGTTGTTCCACCCGACGACGACGGGGCCGACTTTGGTGTCCTCTTTTGGCACAAGGATGGGTTTTCCACTGCGTGTGGGCACGGCACGATCGCGCTCGGCGTGTGGGCGGTGGAAACCGGGAGAATTACCGCAACAGACAATAAAATTGTTCCTGTGACGATCGATGTTCCTTCCGGGCGGGTGGTCGCACTCGTTGAACACGAAGCCGGGCTCATTCAACGGGTGACGTTTCGGAATGTGGCATCCCATGTCATTGCCCGCGATGTGCCGATAACGGTGCTCGGGCGCAGTATCCGTGCCGATCTCAGCTTTAGCGGAGCCATCTACGCGTCTGTTCCGGCGAAGGCATTCGGCCTCGCGGTCACGCCCGAACACTACACCGACCTCATCGCGGCGGGACGCGCGGTGAAGTGGGCACTCAATGACTCACCGCTTGCTCAACACTCCACCGACCCGCGGCTCTCGGGCGTGTACGGCACGATTTTGTACGATGAGCTCGGCCGGATGCCGCGGGGCCCCCATCAACGAAACGTCACCGTTTTTGCCGACGGTGAGGTTGACCGCTCACCGTGCGGATCGGGGACCGGTGCGCGAGTCGCGCTCCTCGCTGCGGATGGCACGCTCCAGCCCGGTGAGGAACTGACCCATGACTCGATCATCGGAACACGGTTTACGGCCCGGTTTACCGCTGCTGCACCCAGTACTCCCGAGAACACCGCCACCTCTGCCGCGCCCGGCACCCCGACGAGCCCGCCCGGTCTCGGCGTCGGCGGGCCATCTGGTCTCGGCACTGACGGGCCATCTGGCCTCGGCACTGACGGGCCATCCGGCCTCGGCACTGACGGGCCATCCGGCGCAATAATTCCCGAGGTCACCGGCCTTGCACACGCCACCGGAACCCACGTCTTTCGGCTCGACCCGCACGACGAACTCGACACCGGGTTTGTGCTGCGATGACAGAGTCGTTGCCCTGGCTCGATGCCGACCGAATCCTCACAGCGGTCGGATTCACTCGAGCGATCACCGCGCTGACGGAGGCGATCACGGCGGGACTCGACCCTGTGTCGGCGGCAACTCGCACCGTCGTGCCCGTCGCCAGCGGCGAACTGCTGCTCATGCCGGCTGCAACATCCGAGAGTGTCGGCGTCAAAGTCGCCACCGTTGCCCCCAACAACCCAGCGCGGGGGATGCCACGGATTCAGGCCCTCTACCTCCTTATCGACGCGGCTACTCTTACCCCCCGAGTGCTGCTGGACGGCACCGCGCTCACGACGCTGCGCACCCCCGCGCTCTCTGCTGTCGCCGCGAGCTACCTTGCGGCGCCCGAGGCATCCCGACTTCTTGTGTTCGGCTCGGGGCCACAGGCGTGGGGGCACGTCCACGCACTCGCATGCGTTCGACCACTCACCGACATCACGATCGTGGGCCGTTCGAGTGCCAGCGCGGGAGTGAGTGAGGTGGTCGAGAAACTCCGTCACGAGGGATTCGCGGCCCGCCCCGGTGCACCAGAGGATGTCGCGGACGCCGACATTATCGTCTGCGCAACAACCGCACGAACTCCCCTGTTTGCCGAAACCGAGGTGTCTGCACGCGCGCTGGTTGTTGCCGTGGGATCGCACGAACCGGAGGCACGCGAGGTTGATGCGGCGTTTGTTCATCGAGCGCAGACGGTTGTTGAGGATCCGGCGACCGCGCTGCGAGAGGCCGGGGACATCATCCAGGCGATCGCCGAGCGCGGACCGCTCACCCTCATCCCGCTCGGATCCCTCGTTCACGGCGAGGCAACGGTTGACTTTTCGCGTCCACGGTTCTTCAAGAGCGTCGGCATGGGGTGGGAGGACCTCGTCGTCGCACAGGCGTGCGTGCGGGCATCCTGGCCCTCGAACGAGCACTAACCGACCCGGCTGGAATCAGGCGTCGTGGACGCGCTGTTCTTCCGGTGCGCGGCGAGGCCAGATCATGTAGCTGATCGGGAAAACCAGCGAGACAATCCCGGCCAATAAGATCCGTCCGACCCAGGTGAACAGTTCTCCGGCCCGTTCCGGCCCGCCCGCGAGCCAGACACAGCCCACGAGGATGAGCGTGGCCACGGCGATGCCAAGCCAGAAGATACCGGTCTCTCGCCACTCGTACCGGATTTTGTCCGCGCCGTACAGCTTCGGCTTGGCCGGAGGGCGCTCTCCCGCCCGATAGGCGGTGAAGCGTCGATCCGCCCACTGCACGAGCCGCTTCCCGTAGGAAACGGAGAAGCCCAGATAGAGCGCAGCAAGCCCATGACTCCAGTGCGGCTGGGCTCCGCCGCGCAGGTCGATCACGATGAGTGCGAGCAACACCAGGTCGATAATCGGCGTGCACGCGAGCAGGATCGCCCCTGCGACACGCCAATTCAGGAGATACCGCGTACACAGGCCCGCGACGATGAACAACCAGAAGGCCACCTCGTCCGCAATGATCGCTACTATCACTCGAATCCCTCGTTCACCGTTTCTGGGTTATGCACTCTAGTTCCCTCTCGGAGAACGTACCTGCCCCCCGCGCAAGATAACCGTGCGCGCCCACCACTTCTGAAGAACGGTCATCGACATTCCCTTCACAGTTCCTCGCGGAGCGCATCCATCGGTAAGAGCCGCGCGGCTCTTACCGCGGGGATGACCGCAGCGGCCGTTGCAGCCAGTGTCACACCGATGACGATGACAGTCAGGCTCCCGGCATCGAATTGGAACAGGGCCAGCCCGGGTAGATCGAGTGCAGCCGCCTCCAACGCGAGCGGGCCAAGCAGCAGCCCGACGCCGACGGCGAGAGCGACAGCGATCAGGCTACCGATCAGCCCGAGAACCACCGCTTCCAGTGCGATCGAGGTGAACACGGTACGCCGAGGCATACCGAGCGCGCGGAACAGACCCAACTGGCGGGTTCTCTCCTGGATTGACATGAGGAGTGTGTTCACGATGCCGAACATGGCTGCGGCGATCGCGATCGCCGCGAGCAGGTTGAGCACCAGCAGGATTCCGGTCACGATCGTGCGAGAGTCTCCGACCATCTGGGCGGCCGTTGCGGCGGAGAGGCCTTTGTCACGCATATCGTTGACGACGCGCTCGACATCATCGGTCACAACGAGCACATAGGGATACCACTTCGCCCCGCCTGCGCCCTTACCCGAGTAGTCCTGAAGCAGGGCGTCAAAGGCTTCGTTGCCGAAGGGCAGGTTTCCGCCAATCAGTGCGCGCTGTTGCACGCCGACAATCTCGGCCTCAATGTCGCGCACCTGACCGTCAACCCCGAGGACACCGACAAAAACCGTCTGCCCAATCGCCGACGTGGCATCGGCGAAACCGAGCGGTTTGACCGCATAAGCGGGAACGACCAGTTGTGCGGCGCTGTTCTTATCATCGAGTTGGGTTCCGGCGACAAGGTTGACCTTTTTTCCCGGCCAGAAACCGTTGTAGATGAAACGGTACTTCTCGCCGTTGGGGGCGTGAATGTACTGGGGATTCGTCTGGACCGAGGTGATGAGTCGGTCGCCACTCGCAAGGGTGGATTTGATCGTGTTGATATCACTCTGGCTCAGGATCCCGGCACCGGTTCCGGCGACCGCTGACACAAGATCCGGATCGTACTTTTCGAACCGCTCGCTGAGCAGTGCCATCGACGAGGTTGCCGTCACACTGACCGTGTTCTCGGCACCGATTGCCGAGGTCTGCGCGTCGATGTACGAGTTGATCCCATTGCCGAGGCCACTAGTGATGGTGAAGGTGAAGGCACCGATCACGATCGCGACGATCGAGAGGATCGCTCGCCCCCGCCGACGAAACGCGCTCTTTAACGAGAACTGCAGCAGATCAATTGTTCTCATCGGGCCGCTCCCTCCCCGGAAGTTGAAAGGAGGAGGCCATCCGAGATCACCACTTGGCGGACGCATGTCGATGCCAGTTCCGGGCTGTGCGTGACCATGACCAGCGTGATCCCTTCCTGCTTGTTGAGGTCGAAAAGAAGCTGCGAGACGGTCTCCCCATTCGTGGAGTCGAGGGCACCCGTAGGTTCGTCGGCGAAGAGGATCCGAGGTTTGGCGATCACGGCACGAGCGATGGCGACCCGCTGCTTCTGGCCACCGGAGAGCACACTGGTGCGCTCGTCGGCGCGATCCGCGAGGCCAAGTCGGTCCAAGACCTCAATGACACGACGGCGGCGATCCTTCTTCACTCCGCCGATCACGAGCGGCATGGAGACGTTTTCGGCAACCGTCGAGTGAGGGTCGAGATGGAAACTCTGGAAGACAAACCCGAACTCCTGATTACGCAGGGTGTCGGCCGCTCGAGATGTGAGTGCAGAGAGGCTCTTTCCGCGATAGAGAATCTCGCCTTCGTCAGGAATATCTAGCAGTCCCATGAGATGGAGGAGGGTAGATTTCCCCGATCCACTCTTTCCAACGATCGCAAGCGATTCACCCTCAACGAGATTGAGGCTGACACCTTTGAGCGCCCGAAATCGACCCGAACCCGATCCATACGATTTCTGTATGTCACGGACGCTGAGAACAGTTTCTGTCATCTTCTTGCTTTCCACTTAGTATCAATTCTCCCTAGAATACTCCGTATTCAAAGCGGAGAAGGGTGGCGGAGTAGGACACTCGCGTTATTGCCGCCGAAGCCGAAGGCGTGCAAGAGGACGTGCTCGACGGGCCTGGGCGCGACGGAAGCGGGACCCTCGACGGGAAGGTGGACCCCCTGGCAAGAAGCGGTTCGCGAAGCCCGATCGTCGTCGGAAGCAGTCCATCGCGGATCGCGCCGATGGCGGCCACGAGTCCGGGGAAGGCGGAGGCGTGCAAGAGGTGGCCGAGGGCACCCTTGTGGGATGACACGGTGATGTCCGGGATTCCCCGTTTGGCGGTGAGACGAGTGATCGCTTCGACCTCGGCGGCATCACCTTGAACCGTATCGGTCGCGTGTGCGTGCACGTAGTCAACGCCGACTACACCCGCCTCCTCCAGAGCGCGAGTCATGCACTCAAAAATGATCTCGGTGCCGGATGCCGCCGCTGAGATACCACCGAGCTCAGCGACGGATGCCGCGAGTTCGGCGAGAGGTATTCCGCCGCGTGCAGCAGAAGTGGCGACTCCGCATCATCTGGCCACGCGGCGTTCAAGTTGTTCGTCCCGTAGGCCGATACCAATCCAACGCCCGAGAACACGATCTCACTCATGGCCTCGTCCTGTACTGATTGAGCCGTCCGGATATGGGCGGCAAGAAGATCGCAATCCTCCGGCTCTGGACCGTGGAGCTCGTAGCGGACAACGAGCATCGAGCGGTATCCCACCGCCAGCGATGCGGCCAGAACCAGGTCGAACGGCGAGACGAGAACGATCGTACCCCGCGGCCGTCCTTTTCCGAGCGCAGCGAGTGCGGCCCTGACCGACTCTGAGGTTTCCATGTCGGTCGAGTCACGAGGTCGCACATACTTCGTCTCATCATCAACCGCGACGATCAACCTGTGTGCGAATGCGGTCGCGAATGTGCTCGCGAAGACAAGTAGCAGATACACGGAGGCGTACGACTCCCCAACGACGGGAGTGAGGAGTTCGAGGCAATGACAAAGCGCCGTTTCGGGCACGCGCCGAATTCCCTCCGGAAGCGTTTCGAGCGCGAGCGGCTCCCCATCGAACCAGAAACCAGCGCTGCCGAAATCTAGGGCGATCCGATCAGCAAGGCCAATCCGCGAACTCACCCCTAACCCAAGAGATGTCGGAGGTGTCGATCACGATGCCTCGCTCGCTTCGTCCGCCGTCGGCGCAGGCTTGTCCGCGACATCCATCACTCGCAAGGCCAACGGAGCCGCAAAGCCACCGAGCAGCGCGATGGCGGCGAACACCAGGCAGGAGATCTGCCACGATCCTGCCTCGTAGGCGATGCCGGCGAGAGTTGTTCCCACTGCGCCACCGGCAAGCGCGGCGGCCTCATAGGCACCCATCGCTGTTCCAAACAGTGAGTCGGCGGACTCGGAGACCACGGCCTGCTCGACGGGCACCACGATGGCCCAGGCGACGGCGCTCAACACCCAGAGGATCCCGATGACGGGCGGGCTCGGTGCAAAGGCCAGCCCGGCTGCAAAGGCCGAACTTAGGACTGCGGCGGCGGCCAGCGCTCTGCGTCGACCGATCCGGACGATGACCACGTGCAAGGGGCGTGGCAACACCGCAAGCGCGATCGCGCCGGGGAGGAAAACCCAGGCTGCCTGGATGACGCCGAGGTCGAACTCCTTTTGGAGGTGGATGAGCAGAAGAATAGCGATGCCCGTCTCTGCGGTCATTGATCCGACGACCGCGGCCAGCATTGGTGTGATGCGACGCACAACCGCACGTGCCTGGCCGGGGGTGGCCTTCTCTGGCGGCGCGTCCGTGAGCCTTGGCATGACGGCCAGGATCACCGCACCGATCGTGCAGGCAAGTGCCGCGAGTAGGAAGAGGCCGTTGTAGCCAATGAAGCCGAGCGTGGAAAGCCCTGCAACGAAGGCGATCCAAGCACCGGTCTCTTCCGCCGCCATCAGGCTCGCGAAGGCGGCGGTGTTCGATCCGTGCTGCTCACTGACAATCGCCCGTAGTGCAACCCAGAGCAGTGACCCTCCGACACCGCTCACAGCGGCCGCCGCGAAGGCTATCGGGATGAGTCCCTCCGTGGCGAGCGCATACCCCGCGACTCCAAGACCGTAAACGACCGCCCCGGTTGCGGCGATGTATCGTCGATCCGCCCGGTCGGCCAGCCAGCCTGCGATCGGACGGGCAACGAAGGAAACCGCGAGTTCGACAGCGACAAGAAGACCGATCGACGCTGCATCCAGATGCAGGGCGAGGCCCGCCCACAGCGGCACCACGAAGTCGAGCAACTCCGCTGGCCCTCTGGTCAGCGCCGCGGCGTAGCGCGCGAACGACCATCTCGATGCTGTCGGGTCAGTGACCGTCATACGCGTCCTTTTCTCGCCACAGATCGTCCCGCTTCCGCATCCGCATCCGCAATCAAGCGGGCGCGGTCGATTTTCCCGTTGCCGAATCGCGGCAGCGCAGGTAGGACAACAATCCGGTTGGGCCACTCATACTCGGGCAGCACCGCCCGAATCCGGTCGGTCCACGCGGAGGGCGTGTTCGCACCCGGCACCGCGATCGCGTTGCGCGCTCGCGAAACGAAAATGAAAAGAAGCCCCGCGAGGGTCAAACTGGAAAGCTTCATGCCGGGCACCACGCCGCACCGCCACCACCCAACGACGATCCCCTGACCACGGGGCAAGCCTACAGTTACACAACTACGCTCAGAAATTAGCAGAGTGCAAACTATCGAGTCCTTAATCGAATATGGGGTAGAACTACTCATTCGATGTCAGGAGGTTCTCGTGTCCTACGTTACTCATGCTCGTGTTGCGTGTCACGAGGATGTTGGGGTGCGTACCGAGTCGGGTATCACGTGCATGTGTCGCAGTCAACGGTCTCCAAGTAGGGTTTGCCCGGTATCGGGTGCCGTTGTGGGGGCATGTTGACCGAACCACCAAGAAGTGCGGATACCTAAGACAAAGCCCGCGCGATACGAGCGAGCCAATCTCAGGGGATCTGGTTCACGTGGACGTGAAAAACTCACCCCGTTCCCCCAGGCGTGGGGAGGACATCGGTGGCGTCGCTGAGGAACTGGTTGGGGCAGGCTGGTATTGAGAGGGCAGCTGTCCTGGTCAGAGGCTGACGAGGTTGTCCAGGTGCGTGAGCTGCGATGGCGGAGCCGGCTGCGGGGGCAGGAGAACGATCTCCTCAGGAAGGCGGTGGTGTGTCTGTTGCAAGCGAACCTGAGGCTTGGTGGCTTCCCAAAATGATCTACTCGCTCGTGAGCGAGTTTGCCCGTGATCGGGGTTCTTGTCACGGTGTCGTGTCGGGTTCTGAAGCTTGCTTCTCAACCGTGTTACCGGTGGAAACCTAACCCGGTCGCTGACGCTGCCTGGTTGCGGGCTCGCCGCATAAGCGTGCTGTTGGACGGGCATGCAATATCGGGGATCGCACCGTGATTTTTTCCATCTATCGCCGTCACCACGCGGTTGAGTTCAAGAAGTTCCTGACCAAGATCAATACCAAATGTCCACCGAGCTCGAGGTGCATATCGTGTGCGATAACTACGCAACCCATAAAAGCCCCTTCGTGAAGAACTAGTTGAGCGCGCACCCCAGATTCCACGCGCACGTCAATCTGGACCAAAACCCCGAACAACCCTCGAATCCATCACCCAACTAATGAAACAAACCTCAGACACAGAACACTAGAGTTCCAGAATACGGTGTGCCCTGCCGAGCATTGCCGAGTCAACCATCTCACCGTTGTCTAACGTAGTGACACCGCCATCGGCCACCGCTGACACGACCGAGCGAGCCCACTCACGCTCCTGCTCACTGGGTGCAAACACTGACCTGATGAGGGGAATCTGAACGGGGTGAATGGCGACCCGCCCCCACCATCCACCGCGTTTGCCACGCTCGGTATCGGCACGCAAACCATCCAGATTGTGGGTGTCGGGATAGACAGACAGCATGGGTGCTGGCAGTCCGCACGCCAGAGCGGCAACAAGAACCCGAGCCCGGACATAGTCCATCACCTCGGGTTCACGAGAACCCAACTCGCTCGCGAGATCGGACTCACCGAGAGCGAGCCTGGCAACAGAGGGATGCGCCGCAGTGCGGGCTGCGTGTTCTATTCCCACCGCGGACTCGATGAGGGCTGTCACCGCTCGCCCCCCGCACAGCTCGGCAATCCGATCGAGCGCGGAGGGGTCGTGCACCTTGGGAACCCTCAACCCAAAGCTGGCAGGAACGGCAGCGAGAGTTTCAACCTCGTGATCGGCATTCGCGTTAACGCGCACCTCAACGTCCGGGGCATCCCTGTTCTCGCTGAGCCAGGCAGCGCGCTGAGTGAGCCACGCCATGACGTTGTCGAGCGCCGCGTTCTTGCGGGTAGCCGCAACAGAATCCTCAAGATCAAAAATAATGAGATCCGCACCAGATTGTGCTGCCCTCTCAAAACGATCAGGCCGATCACCCGGCACATAAAGGCCGGTAACAGGGGCCACGGAGGGACATCCGTTGCTCATACGATGCCCCTCGACCGCAGGGCCGCAATCCGATCCTCACTCACGCCGATACCGGCAAGGACGGTATCGGTATCACTCCCGTGGGCTCGTCCGGCCCATCGGATATGCCCGGGGGTTTCCGACAGTCGGAACAGAACATTCTGCATCTTTACCGGGCCCAGCTCGTCATCGTCAACAGTCACCACCGTTTCAAGAGCCTGGTACTGGGGGTCGGCAATCACCCCGCGAACATCGTAAACCCGCGCAATCGCCGCCTCAGCTTTTTCAAATGCGGACATGACCTCGGTGGTCGGGCGGGCAGATATCCACACGGACACCGCAGCATCCAGCTCATCGGCGTGCTGCGCCCTCGAATGACCCGAACTAAACCACGGCTCGTGGATAACATCACCACAACCTATAAGTTCCATAACCCGTTCAGCGATGGACTGCGAACTCGTTGACACAGCAACCCAGTCGCCGTCCCCGGTTCGGTAAACATTACGAGGCGCGTTGTTGACCGAGCGGTTACCCGTGCGCGGCTGCACCGTGCCGAGTTGATCGTACGCGGTGATCTGACCACCGAGCATCATGAGGATGGGTTCGATGATTGCCATATCAATAACCTGCCCGCGACCATCGCGTTCAGCGGCCCGGTGAGCAACCACAACCGCGTAGGCGGTCGCCAGGGCAGCAACCCCGTCAGCAAGACCAAACGGAGGGAGCGTGGGAGGGCCGTTCGGGTCACCGGTCAACGCGGCAAAGCCACTCATCGCTTCGGCGAGGCTACCGAAGCCTGGGCGGGATGAATAGGGACCGACCTGTCCGAACGCGGTCACCCGGGCAATAACAAGCCGAGAATTTACCGCGTGCAAGACATCGGGACCAAGCCCCCAGCGTTCGAGCGTTCCGGGACGGAAGTTTTCGATAAGAACATCCGCCTCCGCTGCGAGCGCACACAACAGTTCAGCTCCCTCCGCGGACCCGAGGTTGAGTGTCGCAGTGCGCTTGTTGCGTCCAAGCGTCTTCCACCACAGATTGACACCGTCTTTTGCCGGCCCGTGACCGCGGGCCGCGTCGGGCCGCGTCGGGTGCTCAATCTTAATGACATCCGCCCCGAAGTCACCAAGAAATGTTGCCGCCAGAGGCCCCGCGAACAGTGTTGAAATGTCGAGAACTCGGACACCTGCCAGGGGTGCGGTCATCGGTGCTCCTTGACTCGTCTTGCGAAAATTGTCATACGCTCACATCCCAGGCCACCCGGAATCCAATGTTTGCGGAACGCTCTACTCCCAAACCCGGGAGAAGATACTTTGCTGTGAAGGTGGCATCCTGCACACCACCATCGAAGTACCAGTCGGAGCCTGAAGCACGATAGTCGCTGCCTCCCTTGAGCATGACAAACCGGGTGATACCGTCGCTGTGTTCGCTTTCTGTCAGGTTCCACACCGCGGGTGCACGGCGTCTGAAACCGGCAAGGTCGGCAGCAAGTTGCCATTCATACTCGGTGGGGAGTCGGGCACCGACCCATGCCGCGTAGGCGCGCGCGTCACGGAGTGAAACACCCGTCACCGGGGCGTCGGGAGACTCGGAGATGCAAACGAGGAACCGGTGGGCAGTCCTGGGTTGATAGCCGCTCTCGCGACAGAATGCCTGAAACTCGGCGACACTCACCTCCCGAGCCGCAACCCTGACGGGAGAGGGAACTGTGACCCGTGTTATCTCTCGACGGATATCGTGAAGCCTGGGCGGCAGCGGTTTCCACTCCTCCACGTACGGTGCCCCATCAAAAAAACCGGTCTCGCGGCGACGGTAGGTCATCGGGATGTCGCGAACACCAGAGTCAACGAGCACCGTCGTGCCTGCACCCGGTGATACGGTTCCGCTCCTCTTCTCACGGCGATGGTGGTGATCGCCCGAGTCCGTCCCACAGGGGGGCGAGTCGGGATGGTTCTCACACCCGTCGCGTGGCGTGGCGTGGTTGCTTCCCGCAGGGAAAGGGGGGATGACCCGGTCGGCTGCACGCGCGGGAAACGTGCTGCTGATCTCGCCGAGACACACCGCTGCCGGATCCGCGGCAGCGGACACCATGAGTTCTTCTAAGCCGTCAACGGTGCTGTTGTCGGGGCAGTCGAGAATCCCGGTGACACCTCGCCCTGGAATAGTCACAACCGAGTGGATGTCACGACCGGCCGTCACATCCACTCGGCGCCCCCCGACCGGGCAGGACACACGGAGCGGATCTCCCTGCCACGGTTCATCTCCACGGTTGATGAGTGTCCACAGCGTGAGGTTCCCGTCACTCCACCGCGACACATACACGCCCGAGGCGAGCGCCTCACTCGTGGCCCCCTCGAGCGGTGCCCACTCCCCGTCTATGAACAGCGAGCTGAATGCTCGTTGCACACGAAGCATCCGGCGGAGCGTTGCTTTATCGCGATCATTCCACCCCACCCACGACCCGAACACCGTGTCCCAGACGAGCATGCCCGTCCCATTCATCCATGCCGACTGAAGTTCGTCACTGTGATCGCGGTTCCAGCGCCGGGTCGAGTGCATCATGTGCCGCCGCTCGTACCAGTGTGCTCGCATAACCCCGGGTGCTGGGGAGTCGGCGAACCACTGTGCCCAGCTCAGCAGATGATCGGCCACTCCCGAATTGGCAACGCGTGACTCGCACTCAAGAACCTGCGGAGGAGCAGCGGCCGCGAGAGAAGCCGTCAGTCGCGCATCGCCCTCTTTCATGGTGTCGAGAAACACGCCGTCAATGCCAAACTCGGTGACAAGAGCCATGAGTTCTTCAGCGTCATCGCGCGCGGCCCGGAGGGTGCCGGTATCCCAGGGGTTGTAGTCAACAAAAACCCTGAGCCCCTGCTCGTGAAGGTGACAAACCAACTCACCAAGACCGGGCACATCGCGGTAGTAGTCCCACTGATTCCGGTCGTCAATGCCAATCACCGGGTAGGCGTGCCACAGGACAACACCGTCGAGGCCGCCAAAATCTCGCTGCGAATCAAGAAACTCCTCGACGGTGAACTCCTGACGCTCGTGGTTGAAGAGGCGTTCATCCCAGAGCCATACCTGCGCGACCGCGTATGCGGTGCGAGCCCACGCGGTTGCTGGCCGCTCATACTGCTCACCGGAATAGCCGAGTCTTCTGTGAGCTTCGGCCCGCCACGCAGATAGCGCTTCCCGCCAGGCGGGCCAGTCGTCTGGATTATCGGGGGCCGCGAAAATCTTGGCGGTGTCACCCCGCCCCGGGTCTATGACACCGTTGAGCGGAAGTACCGTGGGAAGGTCAATGGTCCGCGGAAGAAGAGGGGTGGTGTCGTTGGTGTTTGCCTCGTCCGGGTCCTTTTCAGACCGGGCGAAAAGATGTTCAGCAGGATGTATCACAGCCGTGTCAGCCCCTCGTATTCTCGGGTAGTTTGTGGCCGGAGCGTGGATGAGCGGTTGATTCGCGAAGAACCAGGGAGGGTCTGACAAGCTCCTCGCGCGGCGGCCTCGCCGGGCGCTCAAGGCGTTCGCGAAGCAACTCAGCCGCTAGTTGCCCACGGACCCGCGCGCCGAGCGACACACTCGTGAGCGAGGGGCTTGAAATTCGAGCAAAATGGATGTCGTCCATCCCCACCACCCCCAGGTCGTCGGGAACCACGCGGCCTGCGTTGCGAGCGCCCCGCATGATTCCCAGTGCGAGCAGATCGTTGGCGGCTAGAACGGCATCCGGCTGCGCCACACCGGTCAGCTCTTCCAACTGCGCCCAGGCCGCCTCTCCCGCATCGACGGTGAAGGCTCCCGCATCAATGGTCGGCCCGTGTACACCCGCTTCGTCGCGGGCCTTGAGAATTCCCGCGAAACGCGCACGCCCCGGCGCGGTATCGGTGGGGCCGTTGACGAACGCAATCCGGGTGTACCCGGCCGTGACAAGGAACCGGTGCGCGATAACAACTCCCCCCTGGGAGTCTGTTCGAACGGTGTCGAGAGGAACCCCGTCACCAAGGTCACCAACAACAACAACCGGCACCGGAGCTGCAAGGAGCGCAGCGACAAGCTCGGGAGAGCTTTGCAGCGGACTGATAATGAGAGCGTCAGCGGCACCCCGAGAAAGACTCTTGACGAACGACACAAGGTCACTCGGGTTGTGCCCGGTTGAGGCAACAAGCAGTCGCGCGTCTGAGCCCGCTAACCCCGCTTCGACGCCCTGAAACATCTCCGTGTAAACCGGGTTTCCGATGTCATCAATTGCAAACGCCACCTGGAGGGTTGGGCCGAGTTTCAACGCTCGGCCCGTTGCATCCGGGCGGTAGCCAAGCTCTGCAGACGCTGCCCGAACTCTTGCTTCAGTCGCGGGACGGGTCGGTATGCCGCTGATGACCCGGGACACCGAGGCAACAGAAACTCCCGCCCTGGCGGCTACTTCGACAATCGTTGGCTTACGAGGCATGACCGGCTATTGGGTGGAGAACACGGCTTCGGTGCGTTCAGCAAGACAGGTAAATGTGACACCGTGCTCGCCGGGGAGCGAGGTGGATACGCACCCGTTGAGGGGTTTACTCCAGCGCGGCGAAATCCCCTGCTCTCCCACAAGTGCACCTACCACAGAACCGACGGTAGCACCGTTCGAGTCAGTATCAAGACCCCCCATGACGGTGAGGCAAATCGACCGATCAAAATCACCCGCACCCGCCGACAGCGCGTAGGCAACAAGGGCGGTGTTGTTGAGAGCGTGAACCCAGTGGTATCCCGCAAACTCCCGTTCAATCTCGGCAAAGGCATCGCTCGGCTCAGTGGTGTGTGCGGCAAGGTGACGTCCGAATGAGATTGCTCGAGCCATCCGGCTTGTTGGGGGAACAACCGACTCGCCCGCGTCGAGTACTCTCTCGATGGAGGAGCCGGTTATTGCCTCGGATGCCATCGCGGCAACAAACATTGCCCCGTAGAGTCCGTTCCTCGTGTGACTGACAGCCGCATCGCGCCAGGCAAGTTCGGCGGCACCTCGCGGATTGCCCGGCATCACCCACCCGTAAAGATCGGTGCGGATCTGGGCACCAATCCACTCTCGAAACGGATTACGCACTCGTGCGGTCGCGGGTGGGTTCAGTCCCTGAAGCAGGTTTCGGTAGGCAAGCCGCTCGGCGGTGAAACTTCGGCCCGCGGGCAGGTCCAGGAGCCACCCCGAGGCAACATCGTCGCTCGTGAAGCTAAGCCCGTGATTCTCAAGAACCCGAAGCGCCATGATCGTGTAATTGATGTCATCATCTTCGGGCGTGCCATTGATGTTCTCTTCGAGGCTTGTCGTGCGGCTCGCCCTATTCCACGGCCACCTCTCGGTTACGGCGGGGTCAACACCCACCGCGGTGATCCACCGATCGAGCGGCCATCTGCCCGCTGAGCGAAGGATCGCTTCAATACCGATCCGAGGGATTTTCTCCACCGGTTTGCCAAGAACGCAACCAATCGCTCGTCCAAGCCAGGCCGAGTTCAATCGCTCGGAGTAGTCGTGTGGGCGGTGACCGGAGGAGGGTGTGGCCGCAATGAGCGTGTGGATGTCGGCCCAGTCACTGGGTTCGTCCTTCGCGGTGGGGTCAGGGAGGGCATCCAACTCGTGGAGAAGTTCTTCCGCGAGGGTGCGCAGCGAGGGTGATGTCTCAGAGAGGGGGGATGCACCTGCGTGAGGGATCTCCGTTGTGCCACCGGCTGCACGCCAGCGCGAAGAGATCGACTCGGTGTCACGTCCCTCAGCACACGACTGCCACAGTTCGTGGCGGATGAGATCTTCGGGTTGTATCCAGGTTATTCGCACGAGATTCAGTTTCCCGCGGGCTGTATCAAAGCGGAAAACACGTTGTGACGATGAGCAAAGAGGGCGGCGTCAGATGCGTAGATTTCTTCAGCGACACCGGCCATTGTTGACCCTGTTGCGCGCAGGTCGAGGCGTGATGCTTCACCGACCCGCTCAACCCATTCGGCTGGCACTGCCGCCTCACCGCCGAGAGCTCCGGCCAGTGCCCCTACCATCGTGGCGATGGAGTCAGAATCACGTCCGTAGTTTGTCGCGGCGAGGATCCCTTCGCGAGCGGCTCCTCTTGTGACTTTCAGAAACCCGAGCGCGACGGGAAGTTCTTCGATGGACCGCAGGCGGCTTGGGCGCCGTGAGTCCTGCGCGGGTAGCGCGTAGTGCTCGCCAACGGTGTCGTACGGTGTGATCGCCGCACGAAGCACAGGAATAGCTGCGCGCCAGTCCTCCCCCGGCACGGCCGCCGCGAGCACCGCGTCAATGGCTGTTCGGGTGCCGTCGTGAGCGCACTCAAGAGCGGCGGCAAGAACAGAATCAACGGTCGCGGAGCAGGACATTGCTTCGGCGACCGCAGCGGCAAACACTGCGGCGGCCTCCCGCCCATAGCTTGATTGATGCGCCCCAGCGATGTCGATGGCCTCGGCGTAGGCCCCCTGTGGGTGTCCGGCGTTTGCGATACCGACGGGGGCCATGTACATGGCCGCACCACAGTTAACGATGTTACCAACCCCGGCCTCACGGGGATCAATATGACCGTAGTGAAGGCGGGTGACAAGCCATTTTTCCGCGAGAAAAACACGAAGAATAGCAACGGTTTCTTTTTCAAGCTCAGGAATCCAGGTTCGCTGATGCATCATTCTCGGCACGAGGTCTTCGGCGATGTCGAACGCAGTGAGGTGTCGCCGTTTGCTCGCGTACACATCGACGAGAAGGTTGGTCATCAGGGTGTCATCGGTGACATGGCCGTCACCCTTGTAGTAGGGGGACATCGGCTTCGCGGTACGCCAGTCTGGAAGGTAGTAGTCAACGATTCCTTCGACGTACCCGTTGTACCGCGCAAGTATCTCCTCCGTGCTACGCCCTTCGGTTGCACCGCCGATGGCGTCTCCTACCGCCGCACCCATCAGGCTGCCAATTGCTTTGCTGCGCAGTGAACTGTTCACGTGACGTACATTCCTTTCCGGGCGATAACCCGAGGTGTGATCCGCTGTTGATAGCTGCGAGGGGTGGTCAAGAGGGAGGGGGTCGGGCGACCGCAGCGGCACCCGACCCCCGAGAAACTACTCGTTGGCTTTCCGCCACCCGTCTACCAGGCGCTGCCGAAGGGTTTCGAGATCAATTTTCCCACCGAGGTATTCCTGGAAGGTGGGGTTACCGATCTCGGTCTTAAACCGGGGGAAGTTATCCGCCTTGTTCCAGGGAGCATCCACCAGCTGCGAGCTGGCCGCAAGGATATTCTCCCAACCGTGCCTACCGGTGAGTTTCTTCGTCACGATCTCGGCGGCCGCCTTCGAGGCCGGAATCATTGCATCTCCTTCAGAAAGTGCGGCGATGTTCTCGGCCTTGGCGTAGTACTCGATGAACTTCATCGCTTCCTTTTTGTACTTGCTCTGCTCAGAAATACTCAGCGTCTGTGGATTGGCTGCTTGGCCCTGTGTGGTGCCCTTGAGCAACGGCAGCATCGACCAGTTGAATCCGGCCGGGGCTTTCTGTTCAAGCTGTGACTCAACGTAGCTTGCGGCGAGGATAAGCGGGTACTTCCCGGCGAAAAATCCGGGGAGGATTTCGGGACCGGACTGGGCGAGAGATGTCGGAGCCATAACACCGGAATCGAGGAGAGCTTTGACACGCTTCGGAACCTCGAGTTCTTTGTCTGTTACCGCCATCGTTGGTTTAGCGGTTCCTCCTGAAAGGTACTGTCCACCGAAAGCGAGTCCGCTGGACATGAGCCCGAGCGCGGGCGACTTGAGGCTCCAGGCGAATCCGTATCCGTCGCCTGCAGGCTTGAGTTTTGTCGCGTTGGTGGCCAGATCATCCCACGTCCACGGCTTATCACGAGTGGGCAGTGAGATCCCCGCTGCCGTGAGCGCGTCGGTGTTTGCAAACAGGGTGTATACCTGCGCAATTGTCGGTACTCCTGAAATTTTTCCGTCGTAGGTGACAGCGTCCCAAACTGACTCGGGAATATCCTTCTTGACACCGTCGGGGATAAGTGCAGCAAGGTCCGCGAGGTACCCCTGTCGGGTAAATCCTGCAAGGTCAGACGATTCATCCTGAATAATGTCTGGAGCTGAGTCACCCGCAAACTGGGTAACGAGCTTGTCGTGTACGGAGTTGGGGTCGACTTTCTGGTATTTAATCTGGATCGTGGGGTTGGCTTTATTCCATGAGTCAACGATGTCGGTCGTTGCCTTGACGGTCGCATCTTGGAATGCGGGACTGGAGAAGGTCAGGGTAATCGGACCTGTGGCCTCGGTGTTCGTTGTCGAACAGCCTGCGAGTGCGAGTGCCGTACTGGCTGCGACTGCGAGGAGTGTGGTGGTGCGGCGGTGCACTGTCATCTGATGCCTTTCGTAGCGGTGTGTGAGGAATTGAGTAAACAGGTAGCGGGTGGTTGACACGTTGTTATCCCTTAATCGATCCGGCAAGAAGTCCAGACACAAGCTTGCGCTGAATGATCGCGAAGACCAACAGGCTGGGCAGAGTGGTGATGAGTGCTGTTGCCGCAAGGGGTCCCAGGTTGACGAGCCCTTCAGCCCCGACATATCGCGCAAGAAGAAGCGGTGCTGTCTCGAGAGCGGGGTCTTGGATGATGACCAGAGCGAAGAAAAACTCGTTCCAGGCTGAGATGAACGAAAACATGATCGTCGCGACAACTCCGGGTGCAAGAAGCGGGAAGATAATTCGCCACAGAACGACGGCCCGTGACGCGCCATCGGTCTCGGCGGCTTCCTCAAGTTCTCTCGGAATGGCAGCGATGTAGCTTTGGAGCATCCACAGAGTGAAGGGAAGCGCCCACACAACATAGACGAGGATGACCCCGACGAGGGTGTTAATGAGGCCCAGGTTTTTCAGGAGAATGAACACGGGGATGACGATAAGAACGAAGGGGAACACCTGGCTCACGAGAATCCACCCGATACTCACCGTGCGGACTCTGCTTCGACTTCTTGCAAGAACATAGGACGCGGGTGCCGAAATAAGCGTCGTGATGATCGCTGTTGCCGTGGCGACGATGAATGAGTTACGCAAGGCCAAGAACAGGTTTGACTGACCGAATGCGATGTGGAAATTTTCGAGCGTCCAGTTCACCGGCAGGATCGTCGGTATGAGTTTTGTGAGCTCTGGTGGCGATTTGAACGCCGTTGAGAACAGCCAGAGCAGAGGAAATCCGAGGAAGATAATGTACGCACCCAGCGCGATGTACTGAGCGATGCGCGTTCCGGTTTTTGGTTTCATGCCCTGGCCGCCGACCGTAACTGCCGACGTAGATACAGTCCCAGGATCGCGAGAATGACGATGACCATGACATTGCCAAGCGCGGAAGCGTATCCAAATTCACCGTTACCGAATGCCCGCTGGTAGGCAAAAAGCATGGGGAGCAGCGTGCGGCCGCCGGGGCCACCGTCGGTGAGAACGAAAACGAGTCCGAACGAGTTGAAGTTCCAGATGAAGTCGAGCGCGGTGATGGCGAAGGCCACCGGAGCGATGGAGGGCCATGTGACCGCTGTGAACCGCCGCCACGCTCCCGCACCGTCGAGGGAGGCGGCCTCGTGGAGCTCGGCGGGGGTTCCCTGAAGCGCCGCGAGCAGCGTCACCGTTGTTTGCGGCATCCCCGCCCACACTCCCACGATGATGACGGCAGGCAGTGCCAGCTCGAAGCTGCCAAGCCAGTTGATGCTGTCTGTGATGAGACCGAGCGAGTGCAGCATTCCGTTGAGGATTCCAGCATCGGGGTGATAAATAAGTTTCCACAGAATGGCAACAATGACAGACGGCATCGCCCACGGCACGAGCGCGAGCGGCCGTGCCAGCCACTGGAGTTTGAGCCCCGAGTTGAGCAGCAGCGCAAGCCCCAGTGCGAGAAGGAATTGGATGGCGGTGACAGAGAACGCCCAGACCAGCCCAATCTGGAATGAGCTCCAGAAGAGCTCGTCCTTGAGCATCTTGACGTAGTTGTCGAACCCATTAAAGCTGAACTGAACGTTCCGGCCCGCACGCGCGTCGGTGAACCCAAGCCACACACCGTTCACCAGAGGATAAACGCTGAAGACGACCACGGGAATGAGGCTCGGTACGAGTAGGAGCCACATTCCTCGGGAGTTGCTTGCGGGTGCCCGAAGTTCGCTCTGTCGACGCCGCGGGCGAGCAAGCGCAACGGGATTTTGTGCCATCCGATGCCTCTCTGCACAACTGTAAACGTATACAGTTTGGACGAATAAGAAGGTATCAAGGGAATGTTTATTCTGTCAACTCCGCGCCCACACACCGATGGAAATGTGTCGAATTCATGCAGTAGCGGGTGCCGGTGGGGGTCCGCGCCCACACACCGATGGGAATGTGCCCACCACCGGCGCAAGCACCCCACGACCAACACGGGTGTCTCACGATCAGCGCGACCGTCGTGCACCCGGTGTCGCGAACCGGTGCCCTAACCGCGAACGACCGCGCCAACCCGTTCCGTCGCGACGGCGGCACCGGACAGCTTTGCATCCGATGCCTCCGCCGCCGTCAGCGTGCGGTCGGGTGCCCGGAAACGCAGCCCAAACGTGAGACTTTTGGTGCCGATCGGCACCCCCGATCCACGGTAGTCATCAACGAGTTCGATCACTTCCAGGAGTTCGCCCGCACCGGCTGCCACCGCCGCCCTGACATCCGCGGCCGGGACATCTATCGCGACCACGAGCGAAAGATCCTGCGTTGCGGCCGGAAAGGTCCCAACCGCCCGGGCAACAATCCCGTCGGAGGATGCCGCGATGATCTCATCCAGGGCGAGTTCGGCGACCGCGACAACATCGGGTAGATCGAGTTCGGCGGCGAGCGCGGGCAGCAGTTCCCCGACCCATCCCACGGTGTGAGCACCGACCCGAATGAGGGCAGTACGACCGGGATGCATCGCCGGGTGGCTGCCCTGTACGAACTCAACTGTTACGCCCACCGCGTGCGCGACGCGACGCACCTCGTCGAGGGCATCGGCAATGCTCGCCGCAACGGTGGGCTGACCGGGCTGGCGTGGGGTCACCCTGCCGGTAAGCAGCACCGCGAGGTGGCGCGGTTGCGGTGGGATGCCCGCCTGCAGCGCGGCCAGTTCGGTGGCAGAAGGCAGGCGCTCACCCGAGGGCAGGGTTGCTGAGCCGTACTCGCTGTCGGCGGCGGGCAAGAAAACAAGACCCTGCTCAAAGAGCGAGATATCCGTGAGCCCACGCGCCCGGTTCCGCCGCGCGGCAGCGATGAGCCCCGGCAGCAACGAGCGGCGTAACAGCCCCGTGGTCTGGTCGAGCGGGTTTGCGAGACGAATGGATGCCACACCGCCGCTGTGCGCGCGCATCGGAGTCTCAAAAGTCGTGACCGCGTGCGCGGCGACTCCGAACACGGCGTTCTCTGCCTCGGTGGCAAACGGAAACGTGAGCACTTCGACCGACCCCGCCGCGGCCAGTGCGTCGGCAGCCTGCCGACGCAGTCTCTGAGCGCGAGTGAGACCACGACCCGGTGGCGCGACCGGCAGCACCGACGGAATACGGTCGTAGCCGGTGAGCCGAGCAACCTCCTCCGCAAGCTCAGCGCACCCGGTCAAATCCGGCCGCCACGACGGCGGTGTGACACAGAACCCACTCGCGGTCTCGGTCACGGTTGCACCAATCTGGCTGAGCGTGCCCACAATCTCACCGGTCGAATAGTCAGCGCCAGTCCGGTTTGCGATGTAGTCAGCGGGCAGATCAATGACCCGTGCGACACCCGCAGAACTCCCGGCACCAGCAACGGGGTCGTTCCCGCCGCCAGCGGCGCCCACCACCTCAGCACCGCTCGCCCCTCGCACAACGGTCCCGGGTTCGGCAACCCCACCCGCGTACTTCACCATCAAGTGTGCCACCCGCGCGGTTGCCGCTTCCGCAATCTCCGGGTCTACCCCGCGTTCAAAGCGGCGGGATGCCTCGCTCGGCACCCTGTGCCGCCGCGCGGTGCGCGCGATCGAAACGGGGTCGAAGTGCGCCGCCTCGATAAGCACGTTGCGCGTGCTGTCTCGCAGCTCGGTGTCGGCACCTCCCATGACACCAGCAAGCCCAATCGGACCCCGGTCGTCCGTGATAATCAGATCCTCCGGGTGGAGTGCGCGCTCTTTCTCGTCAAGCGTTGTGAGCGTGTCGCCCGCGCGCGCGCGCCGCACGGTGATGCCGCCGCGCAGCGCGTCGAGGTCATAACCGTGAACCGGTTGCCCGATCTCAAGCATGACGTAGTTCGTGATGTCAACGAGCAGTGAACGGGATCGGATGCCCGCGAGCGCGAGTCGGGACACCATCCGCGGCGGTGTCGGGCGGCTCGCGTCGACACCGCGCACGATGCGAGTGGCAAACACGGATATCCCGGTGCGGCCACGAATCGGATTATCATCGGCGAGCGTGACCGGGAAGAAGCGGGAAACACACGCCGCACCGTCGGAGATGGCATCAGCAGTACCGGTCTGCCCAACACACCCACCACCCAGCCCCACGACATCGGCCACCGCCACCGGATCACGAAAGGTCGCCCCGGTTGCGTGCGAGTACTCGCGCGCAACCCCGCGGATCGAGAGGGCGTAGCCACGATCGGGGGTGACGTTGATCTCCACGGCTGCGTCATCCAGGCCCAGCAGTGGCAGCGCGCTGCTGCCCACCGGGGCATCCTGCAACCCCAGCGTCACAAGCCGGATAATGCCGGCGTGGTCATCGCCGAGACCGAGCTCTCGGGCCGATGCCATCATGCCGTCCGACACATGACCGTACGTTTTGCGTGCGGAAATCGGGAATGGCCCGGGCAGCACCGCGCCCGGCAGCGTCACCACAACCCGGTCACCGACTATAAAATTGCTCGCGCCACAGACAATTCCGCGCACCGCGTCGCCGCCGTCAATCGCGCGCTCCCCCTCGGGTGCAACCTGCACCTGACACCACCGAATGGTCTTGCCATTGGACTGAGGTTCTTCGACAAACGAGAGCACCTCCCCGACAACAATCGGTCCCTGGGTATCGCCGCCGTGCACTCCCTCTTCTTCCAGTCCCACCCGCACGAGCGCCGCGTGCACCTCTTCTGGTGTTGTTCCCGGCGCGAGGTCAACAAACTCGGCCAGCCATGAAAGCGGAACCCGCATCACACCACCATCCCGAACTGCTGCGAGAACCGGATGTCGCCCTCGGCCATGTCCCGCATGTCTTGCACACCGTTGCGGAGCATAAGACCGCGCTCCACCCCCATCCCAAACGCAAACCCGCTGTATTCGTCAGGGTCAATTCCCGCCGAGCGAAGAACGTGGGGATGCACCATCCCGCAGCCACCCCACTCGATCCACCGCGCACCGCCCGCAAACGTGGGGTGCCAGAAATCAAGTTCGGCGCTCGGTTCCGTGAAGGGGAAGTAGCTGGGACGCAGGCGGATCATCGCTTCCGGTCCAAAAATTGCCTTGACGAAGTGATCGAGGGTGCCCTTCAGGTGAGCCATGGTGAGCCCGTGATCAACCGCAATGCCCTCGAACTGGGTGAACACCGGCAGATGGGTTGCGTCGAACTCATCTGTTCGGAAAACGCGCCCGGGCGCGAGCACGTAGAGCGGCAGGGGGCGTTCAAGCATTGAGCGCACCTGCACCGGGCTCGTGTGTGTGCGCAAAACAAGATGGTGTTCGGGGGGGTCAATAAAAAATGTGTCCTGCATCGCGCGCGCCGGATGGTCGGCGTCGAAGTTCAGCGCATCAAAGTTGAACCACTCGCTCTCCAGCTCCGGCCCCTCGGCGATCTCCCACCCCATGCCAACAAAGACGTCGCACACCCGGTCTTGTAGAAGAGAAAGGGGATGCCTCGCTCCCTCCCGAAAACGCGAGGGCAACGCCGTGACATCCACCCGCTCTGCCGTAAGCCGTGCCGCCTGTTCGGCCGCGTTAATCTCGGCTTCGCGGTCTTTCAGGGCCTGCGCGACCCGACCGCGAGCACCGCCGACGAGCTTGCCAAGCGCGGCTTTCTTCTCTGGTGGCGCGTCGCGCAACTGTGCGTTGAGGTGTGCAAGCGGAGATTTGTCGCCGGTGTGCTCGGTCGCCACTGTCTTGAGAGCGGCAGAACTAGACGCACCGCTGATTGCGGCGAGCGCGGCGTCAACGGCGTGCTGAACGTGGGAGTCAGAAATGCCTTGGGACACAGGGATCGAGTCTACCGGGACAGCACTGCTACTGCACGGGGGCGGGAGGTTGTGGGGTTCGGGCCGGTGACGGTGCGAAGGGCGTATGGTTCTGGTCGTAGATGTTCAGCGACTTGAGGAACCGAGAGGTCCAGGACGTGCTTATCGCTGTTTGTGACCGGCTCGAGTAGGGGCTGCCCGAGGCAATCGTGACAATCTGGGAACGCACGCCTCGTGCGGCAGTGCGTCAGGCGCCTGGTCCGGAACTTGCTGCGCTACACGGGTCGGCGGCACCGCGGTGGGATCGTGAAAGCACCCATACTTATCTATACAGCCTCGTCCGAGCAAGCGGCAAAGGACCGATTCAAAGAACTCGCTACGGAACGGGACGGCCGTTACCGGGCGATCGTGAAGCTCTGGGAGTTCGCATCTCTACCTCCTGACCCGGTCCCCCAACCCAACCAGCAACGACAGGACACGCTGGGTAGTCAGATTCGGGAAGCGTCGGGTGGTCGAGAAACTCGGGCTCAGAGCCATCCCTGCGACCTCTCACTCCCAGGAAACCTAAAGGAAGGGACACAATCTCTCACCCTCCTCACAGGTGATTGGTGTCCTTTTGGATGTAGAATATCCCTGTATATGGGTTGTTTGTACCTAATATCCGTATTTGTGCTGTGTGGCATGAAGGAGTGTGTTGTGAGAGCTGTGTTGCTGTCTCCTGTTGTGGTGGACTCGCGCGAGCAAGTGTTGCGTGACGGGTGCGAGAAAACCCCGCCTGGGTGGCGCTGCTCCGGGATGGTGAAAAATTTGGGAGACAGTTCGGAATTGTTGATCACGGTGTCTTTCACAGATGAACACACGAC
>Ga0081606_1000172_pt1 | contig 36273 bp, 23 predicted proteins | sample EareggfetidaYelm_FD_71127 | JGI IMG/M metagenome (GOLD analysis project Ga0081606, IMG submission 71127) | Earthworm egg capsule microbial community from the University of Washington, USA - E. fetida Yelm (SPADES assembly) (version 2) | ecosystem: Host-associated > Annelida > Reproductive system...
CCGCCCCGCAAACACCCCCGCCAAGGGCGGCCCCGACCGGCCCCCCCGCCCCCCTGTGCGGGCCGGGGTCTGGGGGGGCAGGGGGGGGGGGGGGGGGGTTTGATGCGAACCTTAAGTATGTCCGCGCCCCGCCGGTGAGGCGGGCCGCCCGGAGACAGTGATGCGCAAGCTCCTGATGTTGTGTGGAATGTTGACCGTGATGCCGGCCCTGGCCCAGGAGGGTGGGGCCCCGGCGGGTGGCGGCAAGGAATCGGGGGGTGGCAGGGCCGGCAAGGGTGGCCCCCAGACCATCGATTTCGAGGACGACACCATCGAGGGCGACCTCACCAAGCCGGACGGCGAGTACGTCGAGGCGCGCAAGAAGGTCCAGCACTCCAACCTCATCCGCATCCGCGAGGACTTCGAGGACAAGGTGATGCAGTCCGTGGGCGAGCTTTGATTCAACTCGCCGGGAACCCATCGCCGTCCGCGTTGTCCTAGCCCTCGTCATCAGCCAATTTGGGGAACTGAAATGCCCGTGCCTCTGACACTCAAGGTCTTCAAGGGTGACACGCTCGTCACCTCGAAGGACTTCGAGCGCGACATCATCAAGATCGGCCGTCTCGCCTCGGCGCACCTGTGCCTGGAAGACGACAAGGTGAGCCGCATCCACTCCGTCATCGAGGTGGCCTCCGACGGCAGCCTGTCGATCATCGACATGGGCAGCGTCGAGGGCACCTACGTCAACGGCAAGCGGGTCAACAAGGGCCAGCTGTCGTTCGGCGATGAGATCAAGGTGGGTGGAACCACCATCCGCCTGGAGGACACCACGGCCATCGCCGCGGCGAACCTCTCCGTGGCCGCCGCGAGCACCTCGCCCACGCCCGTTTCCTCCCAGACGTCGGCGCCCGAGCTGGGGGCGGGTCTCGCTCAGGCCGCCATCTCGCCGGCCAAGGCCGCGACGCCCGCTCCGGTGGTGACGCAGGCCGCTCCCGCTCCCGTCGCGGCTCCCGCTCCCGTCGCGGCTCCCAAGGCCGCTGCTCAGCCGGTGGCCGCCGCCGTGGAGACGCCGGCCGCGGCGCCCGCGCCCCGCGTGCGCCGCGTGGCGAGCAAGCGCAGTGGGCCGCTCGGCCTGGGCGTGCACTTCATGTGGGGCGATCAGCGCGTGGGGGACTTCTTCCTCGCGCCGGGCCAGAAGCGTGCCTTCTCCGTGGGCAGCGCCAAGGGCGTCGACTTCATCATGGGCGACTCCAAGCTGGGCTCGGAGCGCTTCGAGGTGGTGCGCACGGACGGGCAGTCCTTCACCGTGCTCTTCACCTCCAAGATGAAGGGCGAGCTCGTGCGCAAGGGCGAGACGCACGACCTCAAGGACAAGGCGAGCGCCGAGGGTGATGCCTACGCGATCACGCTCAAGGACGACGACCTCCTCTCGGTGGACCTGGGCGGCGTGACGCTGGAGGCCTGCTTCGAGTCCGTGCCCAAGAAGGCCTGGGCGCCGGTGGGCGAGTCGGTGGACTTCTCCGTCATCAACGTCTTCCTGGTGCTCTTCTTCCTCGCGTCGATGTTCGTCATCAGCGCCAGCAACCTGGCCGCGGCGGGCGATCAGTTCACGGACGAGCTGGCGGGCAGCAACGCGCGCCTCGCCAAGCTCATCGTCAAGCCGCCCGAGACGCAGAAGAACAAGTTCCTCGAGAAGCTCAACCAGCAGAAGGCCGAGAAGCAGGCGGAGAAGGCCAAGGCGAAGAAGGAAGACACCCAGCAGGCCAAGAAGGAGGTCGTCAAGCCCACGCCCACCAACGCCACCAAGGCGGACAAGAAGGCCGAGGCGAAGAACATGGCGGCCAAGATCTTCGGCGGCAAGGGTGGCGCCGCGAGCCTGTTCGCCGGTGGCGCCCTGGGTGGAGACCTCAAGGGTGCCATGGGCAACATGTTCGGCGCCAAGGCGGGCGGCGTGAGCAACGGCCTGGTCGGCATGGGTCTGCGCGGCGGTGGTGGCGGCGGCGGCGGCGGTGAGGTCGTCGGCATCGGCAGCGTGGGCACCAAGGGCCGTGGCGGTGGCGTGAGCGGCTACGGCAGTGGCATGGGCAGCCTCGGTGGTACCAAGCAGAGCGTGGAGGTGGGCATCGCTTCCGAGGAGGCCACGGTGAGCGGTTCGCTCGACAAGGAACTCATCCGCCAGGTCATCCAGCGCAACCGCGGGCAGATCCGCTTCTGCTACGAGAGCCTCCTCAACCGCTTCCCGAAGCTGGGCGGCAAGGTGGCCATCCGCTTCACCATCGCCACCGAGGGCAACGTGGTGACCTCGTCCGTGGCCCAGTCCACGGCGGGCAACTCCGAGCTGGAGCAGTGCGTGGCTGGCCGTGTGCGCACCTGGACGTTCCCCAAGCCCAAGGGCGGCGGCTCCGTGGTCGTCACCTACCCGTTCATCTTCAAGGCGGCGGGCGAGTAGCCCTCCACTGGGTGGAAACATCCAAGTGGGCGGTTCCGTTCATCCGGAGCCGCCCACTTGCTTTTTGGCGCTGGCGTCTGGGGGCCCATGGGCTAACTTCCGGTCCCGAATGAATGCCCTCCGCCCCGTCGTCATTTGCGCCGCCCTGGCTGTTCCCGCGCTGGCTCATGCGCAGGCCGCCGGTGACAAGCCCGCCGAGAACTATGAGGAAATCGAGCGTGGCCTCTATTTCTCGGTGCTTGGTGGTCCGTCCTTTGTCGTCAATCCTCCCGCGACCTCGGGTCCGAGGCCTTTCGCCGCCGGGCAGATGGCCTCGGTGGAGGTAGGCGTGGATCTGGGCGAGCGGCTGTCGCTCGGTCTGTTCGTGATGGGGTCCTCCAACCGCGCGGGCTCGGAGTACACGGGCAACTCGGATGGCGCGGCCTCCGGCGACTTCTCCACCCTGGTGCCGGGCGCCGTGGCGCGCGTGCATCTGATGGGCCTCGCCGACGCACAAGAGGTCAAGCGCACCTGGTTCTACGTGCGAGGTGGGGCGGGTTACGCCATGTTCTCGCCCAAGCAACTCCTGCCCGACCCCGACATTCTGGTGTTCCTGGGTCCGGGAGTGGAGTACTACACGCGCCTGCGTCACTTCTCGATTGGTGTCGAAGTGACGGGCAGCTTTCTGGTCAAGTCTCAGTCTTTCGGGTTCGCGCTGACGCCGAACCTTCGCTACGCGTTCTAGCAGGAGAATCACGTGCCTCAGGAGAATGGAAGCGGTGGACCTCGCGGTGGACGGGGCCCGGGCGGTGGACCCGGCCAGGGTCCTCGCCGGGATGGTCCGGGTGGGGGGTTCGGGGGTCGTGACGGTGGCCGGGGCCGGGGTGATGGCCGCGGCGGTCGGGATCGGGCGGAAGGACCCGTGGGTCCTGGCCAGCGCATCATCGCCGAGCTGAGCAGCCTGGAGAAGGCCCTGGGCAAGAGCGATCTCGTCGGCGAGAAGCAGCCGCTCGAGGCCATCGTGCGCTCGCTGCGCTCCTTGCGGGTGAAGTCGCTCGACGAGCTGGAACTCAACGTCAAGGGTCGGCTCATGACCACGCTGCTGCGGGTGCAGCGTCAGACGAAGCCGTCTTCGCCGGAGGCTCCGGCGCCCGCCGAAAGCGCGGCCGAGGCTCCCGCGGCACAGGAGGCTCCGTCGGCCGCCGCCGAGGGCGCGGAGACTCCCGCCGCCGAGGGCGCGGAGACTCCCGCCGCTGGCGAGACGCCGGCGCCGGCGGCTCCCGCGGTGGATCCCGCGAAGGAGAAGTTCCAGGCTTATGGAGACGTGCTCCTCCTGGTGGGGCGCGCCTGGCGCGCCGCGGGTGATGCGGAGCGTTCCGCCGCGGCGTTCGCGCTGAGCGGCCGTTCCGCCGAGCCCGAGCGCGAGGAGCCCGCCGCCGCGCGTCCCGCGAGCGAGCGTCCCGAGGGTGAGCGCCGCGAGCGTCGTGAGCGTCCCGAGGGTGAGCGCCGCGAGCGTCGTGAGCGTCCCGAGGGTGAGCGCCGCGAGCGCCGTGAGCGTCCCGAGGGTGAGCGCCGCGAGCGCCGTGAGCGTCCCGAGGGTGAGCGCCGTCCGCAGCCCGAGCTGACAGGCGACTGGCAGGAGCAGGTCAAGCAGCTCGAGGGCATGGGCCGTACCCGCGACGCGGCGCGCATGCACGAGCGCAACAACTCCTTCGCCGAGGCCACGCGCCTCTTCGAGGCGGGCGGAGATCTGAAGAGCGCGCTGCGCACCGCGCTGGCGGGCAAGGACAACGACGCCGCCCGGCGCCTCACCGCCACGGTTCCTCCCGAGCAGCTCGCCCAGGTGCTCGAGAAGGCGGGTGCCTACGAGCTGCTGATGGAGGTCTACATCGGCAAGGGTGACTTCGAGAACGTCGCCCGGTTGTACGAGCGGGCCCGGCAGTTCGATCAGGCGGCGCTCGCCTACGAGCGCTCGGGGAAGCTATCCCTGGCGCGCAAGGCGTACGAGCGCTCGCGGGATTTCGCCGCGGCCAACCGCATCCGGGACCTCGAGGTGAAGGCCCTGGTGGAGCGGGGAGATCGGCTCGGCGCGGCCACCCTGCTGGTGACCGCCGGACGTCGTCAGGACGCCGTGGAGGTGCTGGGTTCGCTGCCTCCGCCCAAGGCCTTCCACTTCCTGCAGCGGCTCAAGTTGGACGAGGAAGCCAAGGCCCTCGCGCAGAAGGAACTGGCGCGCGCCGAGGCGGAGAACAAGCCCGCTGGCCGTGCCCGGTGGTTGGAACTGCTCGGCGAGTCCGCCACCGCGGCGGCGCTCTACGAGGAGATCGGCCGCAAGGAGAAGGCCCTCGGCCTGTACGAGCTGATCGGCCACCTGCCCAAGGCCGCGGCCCTCGCGGAGGAACTGCAGCTGCGGGATCGTGCCCTCGCCCTGTACACGAAGCTTGGCGACAACGCGGGCGTGGAGCGCGCCCAGTCCCTGCCCGCCACGCCTCCCGCCAAGCGGCCGGCGGATGCCGCCGCGGCCGCCGAGGAGGCCGAGGAGACTGGGGGGGGCGAAACGGCCGACGCTGGGCAGAGCTCGTCCGCTCCTGGTACTGACGGGCAAGAAAGCCAATAAATCTCGACAGTTGGCGGGATTTACGCGATTGCGAGGGGCGGGGAGCGGGCGATAGAGTGCCGCTCTCCCGCCCCTTTCTTTTTCGCGAGGCTTTCTTTTCATGGATCTGTCCAACCTCCGCCGACCCGCCGAGCGTGGTGTCTCCGACCGGCCTTTCGCCGAGGTAGAGGCCTCACTCGAAAAAGCGGGCCGCGTCGAGGATCTCATCCGTCTCTACGAGGGACACGCGCGCGAGACGTCTGGCGCTGAGGCGGCGCGCGTGTTGGTTCGCGCGGGACAGCTCGCTCATGAGCGGTTGCGCAATCCGGCTCGTTCCGAGGAACTCCTTCGCCACGCGTTGCTGCTCGCCGAGGATCCGCGTCCCGCGCTGCTCGGATTGAAGGCCGTGCACGAGTCCCGCCAGGACACGAGCGCGCTCGTCGACGTGTTGGAGCGCCTCGGCGCGCTGAGCCAGGGTGAAGAGGCCTCGGCCTTCTTCCAGCAAGCGGCGACGTTGCACGAGCAGAAGCTCTTCCGGCGGGATCGCGCCGTGCTGTGTCTGCAGCGCGCGGTGCGTGCGATGCCGGACCGGGCGACCTTCAAGCGCGCGCGTCAGTTGCTTCTCGTCGAGGAGCGCTTCCAGCCCATCTTCGAGTTGCTCGAGCGCGAGCGGACCACGTTGGGGGGCGAGGGGTTGGCGGAGGAGTACGCCGCGTTCTGCGAGCGGTTGGTGGAGGATCCCACCGAGCACGCGCTCGCCCAGCGGGCCCTGGCGGTGTTGCTGCAACTCGAGCCGGGGAGCGCCCGTGCGGAGAAGGTTTCGCAAACGTTGCAGCGCTTCGAGCAGACGTGGCGCGATCGCGCCCGCACGCTGCGCGGCATGTCGCTCGAGGAGCGGGATCGCAAGAGCGCGGCGCGGCTGTCACTGCTGGTGGCCAAGCTGCACGCGTGGTTCGAGCCGGACGTGACGGAGAAGGTGGAAGAGGCGCTCGAGCGCTGCTTCCTGCTGTGGCCGGGAATGCCCGACGCCCTCAACCTCATCGAGCGTCTCGCCGAGCGCAAGGGTGACTTCGGTCCGGCCCAGGAGTGGATGGAGGGGCTGGCCGGTGAGGCTCGCGAGCGGACCGCCCAGGCGGACCTGTGGCTGCGGTTGGGGACCTTGCGTCTGACGCGGCTCAACGATCCGGCCGGAGCGCTCGCCGCCTTCGAGAAGGCCACGTCCGTGGATCCCTCTCGCGCGGATGTGGCGAGCCTCGGCGCCGAGTTGTTGCTGGAGCAGAACCGCGCCGAGGACGCGCTCGCCATGCTGGAGCGCTCCCTGGGCTCGGTGAAGGATCGGACGACGCAGGTGTCCTTGCGCCTGCGCCTGGCGGATCTCTGTCTGCAGCTCAGGAACGGGCCGTCGATGCGCGCCCACCTGGAGACGGTGCTCAAGTTGGAGCCCTTCAACGCCCAGGCCGCCTTCCTCCTCGCCCGGCTCCTGGCGGATCAGGAAGAGCTCTCGGCGCTGGAGCCCTTGCTGGACCTGGCGATGCTCGCTCCCCGCTCGCGCTCCGAGCGTGTGGCGCTTTGCGAGGCGCTGGCGGCCCTCTACGAGGAGGCGGATGACGCTCGGGGGGCCTTCGAGGTGCTGGCGCGCGCCCTGGCGTTGGAGCCTGCCCGGCCCCTGCTGCTCGAGTCGGTGGTGGAGAACGCGAGCAAGGCCCACGCGGAGCCCGCGCTCGCGACGGCGCTGCGGCGGGCGGCCATGGTCGCGCTGCCTCCCGAGGCGGCCATTCCGCTCTGGCGGCACCTCGCCCAGTTGCTGCAGGGGCCGCTGGCGGACCCCGCGGGGGCCGAGGCCGCATGGAAGGAAGTGCTCGCGCGCGCTCCGGGTGACAGCGCCGCCCAGGAGGCGGTGCGCTCGTTGCGCGCCGCCGCGGCGATCTCGGCGGATCCCAAGCTGCGCCTGGAGGCCGAGTTGGTCCGGCGCGAGGCCGAGGGCGCGACGCCCGCGGAGCTGGAGCCGACGGTTCGCGAGCTGGTGAAGCTCGCCCCGGACGACCTGGCCAGCCTGCGGCGTCTGCAGATGGTGTGCGCGGCGGTGTCGAAGGTCGAGGAGGCCGCGGAGCTGGCCGGGCGGCTCGCGAAGCTGGCCGAGACCCAGGTGGAGCGCAGCGACTGGGCGGCGCGTCAGGCGCGCCTCTACGCCGAGCGGCTGAACCGTCCGCAGGAGGCCGTGGCCCTCTTCCTCCAGCTCCTCTCGGAGAACGTGTCCACCGGCGTGGTGCTGGGTGGACTCGAGCGGCTCATGGCGGCCAAGGTGCGCACGGCGGAGATCGCCGAGGCACTCGCCCGTCACTACGGCCGTCAGGGAGACCCCCAGCGGCAGGCCGCCGCGCTCCTGCAGCAGCTCGAGGTCACGACGGACGCGGCGGTACGGCAGCGGCTGTTCGCCCAGATCGCGAGCCTCCAGGAGAAGCAGCTCGTGGATGGACGCTCGGCGTTCGACCTGCGCGTGAAGGCGTTGCGTGAGACGCCCTCGGACGAGGTGAACCGCGCCGAGCTGGCGCGTCTGGCTCGAGACCTGTCCGCCCACGCCGAACTGGTGCGCGTGTTCCGCGCCCTCGCGGGCGAGACGGAGACTCCGGCGCTCGCCGTTCAACTGCTCTCCGAGACCGCGAAGCTGGCCGAGGAGTCCAATGCCCTTCCGGAAGCCATTGGCTCGCTGGAGGCGGCGCTGCAGCGGGTGCCCGAGTCGCCCGACGTCCTTGGCCGGCTCATCGCCCTGTATGGCAAGGCGGGTCGGGCGGCGGAGGCGGACGCCCTCCTGCGCAAGCGCATCCTGACGGCCACTCGCGCGGAGAAGATCGAGCTGTTGATGCAGCTCGTGGATCTCAACGCGGGCCTGGGTCGTCCGCTGCAGGCCGCCGAGGCGCTGCAGACGGCCATCCAGTCCGGCGCGGACGAGGTGCGCCACCTGCCGCTGCTGGCCGAGCTGTACGAGAAGGCGGACCGCAAGCCCGAGTGGGGAGAAGTGCTCGCGCGGCAGATCGCGCTCGCGGAGGACGCGGGTGACCTGGACCGGGTGGCGCGCCTGACGCTCAAGCGCTCGCAGGTCCTGCAGGACTCTCCGGGAGACCGCACGGACGTGGTGCGCCGCTTCTCGGACATCCTCCGCCAGCGCCCCTCCGACGCGGAGGCCCGCGCCGAACTCGAGGGAATGCTGGGCGAGGGGGCTTCTCGCGAGGAGGCGGCGCGGGCGCTCATCCCCGCGTACGAGTCCACGAAGGATCACCGCAAGCTGGTCGCCGCGCTGGAGGTGCTCGCCGAGGTGGCGCGTGACGACTCCGCGCGCGTGCTGGCGCTGCGCCAGACCGCGCAGGTGTACCTGGGCCAGTTGCGTCAGCCGGAGCTGGCCTTCGCCTCACTCGCCCGGGCCCTTCGACTGGCTCCGGGGGATGCCGCGCTGCGCGCCGCCGCGCGTCAGGCCGCCGAGGACGCGGACTCGCTGGACGCCTACGCGGAAATCCTCATCGAGCTCACCGAGGAAGGGTGCCCGGACTCCGTTCGCGTGGGTCTGCTGCGAGAGCTGGCCGAGGTCCAGGAGAAGAAGCTCGACGATCGCGCGGCGGCCTTGAAGTCCCTGCGGGCCCTGCTGGTGCTCGAGCCGGGCAGCCTCGACTGCCTGCGCGCACTGCAGCGCCTGCACCGCGCGGGCGAGGAGTGGGCCGCGCTCGCCGAGGTGTTGGAGAAGCTCGCCGCCGCCGCATCCGAGCCGTCCGAGCAGCTCGCGCACCTGCGCGAGGCCGCCCTGCTGCACGAGTCCAAGCTGTCCGACTCGGAGAGCGCCGCCAATGCGTGGCGCGCCATCGCCGAGAAGGAGCCGCTCCAGCGCGAGGCCGCCGCTTCCCTGGATCGGCTCTACACGGAGCTGGGCCGCCCGAAGGATCTCGCATGGGCGCTCGGCCTGCGGCGCACGCAGGAAGGGCAGAGCCCCCAGGGCCGCGAGGTCTCGTTCCGGCTCGCGGAGCTGCTGCGCACCTCGTTGGGTGATCCCCACGCCGCGCTCCAGCTCTACCAGGGCATTCTCTCTGAGGATCCCGGCCATCCCGGTGCTCGTTCGGCGCTCGAGGAGTGGGTGAAGGCCGCCGTGCCCATGAGCGCGGGTGCGCTGGAGGTGTTGGACCCCGTGCTGGCGCGGCTCGGAGACCATGCCCGGCGCGTGGCGTTGCGCGAGACGCGTCTGGAATCCGCGCTCAGCGCGGAGAAGGCGCAGCTCACCGCGGACATCCGCCGCATCTACGAGCAGGACATGCAGCAGCCGTCGCTCGCCTTCATGGCGGCGGTGAAGGCCTTCTCGCAGGGCCTGGAGCGCGAGGCGCTTCAACCGGAACTGGAACGGCTCGCGCGGGAGACCGGCTCGCACGAGATGCTGGCCGAGCTGTACGAGGAGGCCGCGCTGGACCTGCCTCGGGGAGATCCGGCGGCGCTCGGTATGCTGCGGCGCTCCGCGGAACTCCGCGAGCAGATGGGCCAGACGGAGGAGGCCACGGGAGTCTGGAAGCGGGTCCTCGAGGACGCTCCCCAGGATCGTCAGGCGCTCGAGATGCTGTCGCGCCTGTATGAGCGGGGCCAGAACGCCAAGAGCCTGTCCGAGGTCTACGCCGCCCAGTCGGCGCTGGCCGCGGATCCAGAGGCGCGGCGCGCCCTGTTGGTGAAGGCGGGCGAGGCCTATGCCGCCGCGGGCGACGATGCGAAGGCCATCGAGACGTGGCGCTCGGCGCTGGCCATGCGCAAGGCGGACGACGGGCTGCTCGCGCTGGACAAGTTGTTCGCCAAGACGCGGCGCCCGCTGGAGCAGGCGGACGTGTTGGATCAGCTCGCGGAGCTGGCCACGGACAACGAGTCGCGCCGGGGATTCATCCTCCGCCGCGCGCAACTGGTGGAGAAGGAAGGCAGTCACGCCGAGGCGCTGAGCGCCTACCGCGCCCTGATGGGCCTGGCGCCGGGAGATCCGCAGGCCGTCGCCGGTCTGGAGCGCATGCTGCAGCTCGATGTGCAGCGGGTGGAGGCGGCTCGGCTGTTGGAGCCCGTCCATCGCGGCCTCAACGACACGCGCAAGCTGGTGGAGGTGCTCGAAATCCTCCTGCCTGGCACGCAGCCCGCGCTGAGGCTGGAGCGGGTGCAGGAGATCGCCACCCTGCGTGAGGCGCTGGGACAGACGTCCCTCGCCTTCGCCGCGCGTCTGCGCGCCTTCAACGAGGCTCCGCAGGCCGATGGCGTGTGCGACGATCTGGAACGGCTCGCGGCCGACTCGGGCTCCTTCGAGGAGGTGGCGGCGGCCTACGAGGATCAGCTCGATCGCGGGAGCACCGAGCCCCTGGCGGGCGAACTCTGGCGGCGGCTCGCGGCCATCTACGACGGGCGCCTCAAGCGCTACGATCTGGCGGTGCGCGCGTTGGAGGAGGTCAGCCGGCGCACTCCCAAGGACAAGCAGGTGCTCGAGTCGATCGCCCGCGTGCACCGTCGCACGGGCGCGCATCGGGAACTGGCGCTGGTGATGCGCCGGCAGGTCGCGGCCGAGCCGTCCGTACCCGCCCAGGTGAACCTGCTCTTCGAGCTGGCGCACCTGGCCGAGGAGACGCTCTCCGACAAGGCGCTCGCGGCGCAGACGTACCGCGACGTTTTGGAGCGCCGTCCGGAGGACGCCAACGCCTTCAAGCTGCTGGGCCGCGTGCTGACGCAGATGGAGCGCTGGCCGGAACTCGCCCAACACATCGAGCGGGAGAGCCAGCTGGCCGACGCGCGCAATGCCCTGGAAGAGGGCAGTGACCTGCGCGTGCGCCTGGGCCGCCTCAAGTTCAGCCGCCTGGATGACCCGCGCGGCGCGCTGGAGTTGTACCAGGACGTGTTGCGCCGCCGGGCGGGCCATGCCGGAGCGGTGGGAGCCCTGGAGGAGATGGCGCGCTCGGACAGCCCGTTGCGTGGCCAGGCGGCCCTGGCGCTCGAGCCGGTGTTCGCGGCGGTGGGTGACCACCTCAAGCAGGTGCAGATGCTGGAGTCGCGCGTCTCCGCCGAGCCCGTTCCCCAGGAGCGTTCGGTGCTGTTGCGCCGCATCGCGGAGACGTATGCGGGCCCGCTGGAGAACGCGGAGATGGCCTTCCTGTCCGCCACCCGCGCGTTGCGCGAGATGCCGGATGATGCGCGCACGCTCGAGCTTTGTCTCTCTTTGGTGGACAAGGCGGGGGCCGCTGAGGAGTTCGCGGCGGTACTGACCGAGATCGCCCCCCGCGCCGGCGACGCGGCACGCTCCGAGTTGTACCGCGCACTGGCCCGGCTGCAGGCGCGCCTGGGCGAGGACGACGAAGCCCTGGCCTCGTGGCGCAAGGTGCTGACGATCAGCCCCACGGACACGGAAGCGCTCGACAGCGTGGTGCGGCTGGTGTCCGAGCAGGGCACGCCCCAGGAACTGCTGGAGGTGCTGCGGCGCCAGCTCGCGAGCGCCGAGGAGCCCGCCCGCCGGGCATCGGTGCTTCTGCAGATCGCCGTGTTGCAGGAGGCGGAGCTCCAGGATGGCCTGGGCGCGCTGGCCACCCTGCGGCGCCTGCTGGATGTGAAGCCGGATGACGCCGCGGCGCTCACGCGGATGGACGGCCTGTGCCAGAAGTTGGAGCGCTGGCCTGAACTGGCGGACGTGCTCGCCCGGCGCATCGCGCTCGTGTCTCCCGAGGAGGGGCTGGAGTTGAAGTTCCGCCTCGCGGTGGTCCGCGAGACGAAGCTGCTGGACAAGGCGGGCGCGCTGGCGCTCTACGGCGAGGTGCTCTCCGTACAGCCGAACCACGCCGGCACGGTGGGCCGCCTGGAAGCGCTGGTGAACCGCGAGCCCCAGAACCTGCTCGCGGTGGAGACGCTGCTGCGCGCCTTCCGCGAGAGCGGGGACGTGACCCGGCTCGCCTCGCTCATCGAAACGCGCGTGGGCGTGTCTCCGGACGCGCACGAGCGCAAGACGCTGCTCGGTGAGCTGGCCACGCTGCGCGAGAGCCAGGGTGAGCCGGAACTCGCCTTCCTGGCGCTCTTCCGCTCCTTCAAGGGAGACCCGAACGATCGCGAGCTGCGCGTGCGGCTGGAGAACGCCACGGACTCGGCGGGCTCTTACGACGAGCTGGTGGTGGCCTACGAGGAATCGCTGCCGCGCGTGGCCGAGGTGCGGGACGCGGCGGAGATGTGCATCAAGCTGGGCCAGCTCTTCGAGTCGCGGCTGCGCGAGCCCGAGCGCGCCGTCGTCTACTACGAGCGCGCTCGCAAGCTGGACTCCTCGTCGCAGCACAAGGCGCTGGCCGCGTTGGATCGGCTGTACATCACGCTGGAGGCCTGGGAGGAACTGGCTCCCGTGCTGGAGGCCCTCGCCTCCACGGCGGAGCAGACGGCGGACAAGGTGGGCTTCCTCTTTCGCCTGGGTCAGCTCACCCAGGAGAAGCTGCACAGCATGGATCGCGCGGCGTCCGCGTTCGAGCAGGTGCTGGCGCTGGACGGCTCGCACCTCGCGTCGGCGCGGCTGCTCGAGGGCCTCTACGACTCGGCGGGTGCGCACGACAAGCTGTACAACATCCTGAAGCTGCAGTCCGAGCGGGTCACGGGTCCCGAGCGCGAGCGAGTCCTCACGCGCATGGCGCAGGTGTCGGCCGAGGGGCTGGAGGACCTGGGCGGCGCCATCAACCTGTACCGCGAGCTGTTGGCGAAGAACGCGCGCAACGAGCAGGCTTTCACCTCGTTGGAGGCGTTGTACGAGCGGGCGGGCCGTCACGAAGAGCTGCGCGCGTTGTTGGCGGATCGTCTGGCGCAGACGCTGGATCCGCGCGAGGTGGTGCGGCTCAACGAGCGGCTGGGCCAGGTGTTGTACCGCCTGCTCAAGCAGCCCGAGGCGGCGGTGAGCTACCTCAAGGCCGCGTTGGAGCGAGACCCCCGGCACCGGGGCGTGCTGGACACGCTGCGTGAGTTGTACGAGGAAACGGGACCGGCGGAGGAACTGGTGGGCATCCTGCGGCGGCTCGTGCCGTTGCAGGAGTCGGCCGAGGGCGTGAAGGTGCTGCGCCTGCGGCTGGCCGAGGTGCTCTCGGGTGTGGGGCGCCGCGAGGAGGCCCTGGACGCGGCCCGCCGCGCGCTGGAAGTGGAGCCCCATTCGGTCGCGGACCTGGAGAGGGTCCACACGCTCTTCGTCTCCCTGCGGGCCTACAACGACGCGGTGCGCGCGCTCGAGTTGAAGGTGCAGGTGCACCTGCAGACCGAGGAGCGCGACCAGGCGGTGGCCACGTGGTTCGCGGTGGCGGACCTCTGGTCGGGCGCGGGCAACAAGCCCGAGCTGGCGGCGGGAGCGTTGGAAAAGGTGCTGGAGCTGGATCCGGCCCACCGCACCGCCTATGAGCGCGCGTGCGGCCTCTACCGCGCGAACAACGACTGGCGAGCCTACGCGCAGGTGGTGGATCGCTACCTGCCGCACCTCGTCACGGAAGAGGAGAAGCTGGCCACCCTCAAGGAACTGGCGAGGGTGCAGGAGGAGCGCCTGGGCCAGAAGGACGTGGCCTTCCTGGCGCTCTGCCGCGCGCTGCAGATCGACGCCTCGGACGACACGTTGCGCGAGGAGGTGGAGCGGCTCGCCGACGAGACGGGTTCTCACGAGGAACTCGCCGCCGTCTACGAGGAGGTGGCGGACGCCCTACCGCGAGGCCCCCTCGCCGAGCGCATGTACGCCACGCTGGCGCGCGTCCAGGATCTGAAGCTGGACGACGCGCAGGCGGCGGAAGCGGCGCTGCGGAAGATCCTGGAGTTCGATCCGACGAACGTCACGGCGCTCGACGGACTGGCCGGGATGTTCCAGCGCCGTGGCCGCGAGCGCGAGTACGTGGTGGCCCTCGAGCAGAAGATCGAGGCCGCGGACTCCATCGAGACGCGCAAGACCATCCTCCGGGAGATCGCCCGGGTCCAGGACGAGCAGGGAGAGCCGGACGAGGCCGCGAGCGCGCTCCTGCGGGCGTTGGAACTGGAGCCGGACGCGGAGACGCTGGGCGTGCTCACCGCGCTCTATCGCCGCCAGAAGGCCTGGAAGGACGTGGCGGCCACGCTGCTGCGGGCGCGCGACCTGGCGTCCACCGTCGAGGAGCGGGCCCGCATCCAGATCGAGATCGCGAGCGTCTACGAGCGGGACATCGGAGATGACGAGCCCGCGGTGGTCGCCTACCGGCAGGCGCTCGAGTTCGAGCCCTACAACCTCCAGGCACTGGAGTCGCTGGAGCGGCTGCACACGCGGTTGGATCAGCCGGCGGAACTGCTGGCCATCTACGAGCGCATGCTGGAGGTCATCTCCGACTACCGCGAGCGGGTGCGCGTGCTGTTCCGCTCGGCGAGCATCTGGGAGGACACGTACCAGAACCCGGCCAACGCGGATGCCTTCATCGAGGGCGTGCTCGCCATCGATCCGCAGAACCTGCAGGCCATCAAGACTCTCATCCGCCTGCGCCGCGTGCAGGGGCGGTGGGAGGATCTGGTGCTCGCCTACGAGCGTCAGTTGCAACTGGCCACGTCGACCCAGGAGCAGGCCGAGCTCTATGTGGAGATCGGCAACGTCTACCACCAGCAACTCAAGCAGGTGGACCGGGCGGTGAACACGTACCACTACGCGCTGGGCATGGATCCGGGCTGTCGGCCCGCGCTGCATGCGCTCGGCAACCTCTATGAGCGCAGCGGCAACTGGCCCTACGCCCTGGATGTGCTGCAGCAGGAGGCGCAGCTCGCGGGGCACACGCCCGAGGCGGTGGAGCTGTACTACCGCATGGGACGGATGCACGAGGACATGCTGATGGACTCGGGCAACGCGCGTGCGAGCTACCAGCACGCCATCGCCATCGACCCGGGTCACCTGGCCAGCATCCGTGCCCTCAAGGGCATCCAGGAGCAGGAGAAGGACTGGGGCGGCTACGAGCAGACCTTGTTGCAGGAGGCGCAGCAGACCGAGGACGCCGAGGCCAAGGCGCGCGCGCTGCTCGAGGTGGCGCGCTACAACGCCGAGACGAAGGGCGATCCGGAGACGGCCACGCAGTACTACGAGGAGACGCTGCGCTATGCCCCAGACAGTCTGGAGGCGGCTCAGCCCTTGTCGGAGGTCTACAGCGCGCGCGAGGACTGGGTGTCCTGCGAGCGCATGCTCGACATCGTGGTACGTCGCCTGGCGGAGCGGGCCATCGCGGAGAAGGACACCGGACTGGCCGCGGAGCTGTGCCGTCAGCTCTACCGGCTGGGCTACGTGGCGGACAAGCTGGGCAATCGGGACAAGGCGCTCGACTCGTACAAGAAGGCCTACGATCTCGATGCCACGTATCTGCCGGTGCTCGAGGGCTACGGCCACCTGCTCGTGCAGCACGCGAAGCGCTACGAGGACGCGCTGCGCATCTTCCAGACCATCCTCATCCACCACCGGGAGGATCTCACCGACATGGAGGTGGTGGAGGTCTACTGGCAGTTGGGAGACATCCACGCGAAGCTGAACCAGGCGGACCGGGCGCAGAACCACTTCGAGAAGGCGCTCGCGGTGGACTCCAACCATGAAGCCTCCTTGCGCGCGTTGGTGGCGCTCATGGATGCGGCGGGACGCTGGGAGCGCGCGGGCGATCTCCGTCAGCAACTCGCCCAGGTGCTGGAAGGGGAGGCCAAGGCGCGGGTCTTCCTGGAACTGGGTCAGCTCTCGCGCGAGAAGTTGAAGGATCCGTATCAGGCCATCGACGCGTACACCGGGGCGCTCAAGCTGTTGCCAGAATCGCTCGAGGTGCTGGACGCGCTGTACGTGCTGCTGCGCGAGACGCGCCAGGGCCAGAAGGCCGCGGACATGCTGTCGCGCATGTTGCGGTTGCCGGCGCTGGCGTCCGAGCCGAGCAAGGCCCGGCGGGTGTGGTTCGCGCTCGGAGAGTTGCGCCGGGATGAACTGCGCGACGTGGACGGCGCGGCCGAGGCCTTCAACACGGCGCTGGACCTGGATCACCGCTTCATCGAGGCCTTCAGCGCGCTCGAGGCGATGCTGGGTGGCGCGGGCCAGTGGCGGGCGTTGGAGGAGAACTACGTGAAGATGATCGGGCGCATGCCGAAGACGCCCGACACGCACGGGGCGCGCATGGGCCTGTGGCGGGCGCTGGGCGATCTCTATCGTCAGGTGCTCAAGAACCAGGAGAACGCGGTGGCGGCCTACGGGCTCGTCGCGAAGGGCCTGCCGGACGATGCCTCCGTGCAGGAGATCTACGCCGAGCTGGCCGCGGCTTCTCCGGGCAAGGAGGACGAGGCCATCGCGGCGCTGCGCCGCGCCCTGCCGCACACCTCGGATGCGCAGAAGGTGTGCTCGCAACTGGTGCGTCTGTCCGCGCGGCGCAAGGACTACGACGGCGCGTGGATGGCCGCGCAGGCCGTGGCCGGATTGCTCGGCGAGGCGGGAGACGACGAGAAGGAGATCCTCTCCAAGCTGGGGCCCTACGCGAAGCTCAAGGACGTGGCCCAGCGGCCGCTACCTGATCGCATGTGGCAGTCGCATCTGTTGCACCCCCGGCTGCGCGGGCCCTTCACCGAGCTGATGGGACTGCTCTTCGAGCAGATCGGGCATCTGTACGCGGTGCCCTTCACGAACTATCAGCTCGTGCCCAAGAAGCACCGCATCGACCTGCCGAGTTCGCAGGAGTACCACGTGCAGCACTACCGGTACGTGGCGCGTCTCTTCGGCATGGACGCGGTGGAGTTGTACTCGCCGCATCTGGTGGCCCGGCGCGAGAACATGGCCAAACGCTCCAACGAGCCGACGCCGGATCCCCGGCTCAACGTGGAAGTGCTGCAGACGCATCCCGCGTGCATCCGCGCGGGTGGGCGCTTCTTCGCCGAGCAGGGACAGAAGGAGGCGTACTACATGCTGGGCCGGGCGTTCGCGCTGGTCCGGCCGGAGCTGGCCTGGAGTCAGCGGCTGGCGCCGGAGCGGCTCGAGGCGGTGATCCAGGCCGCGCTCAGTCTGGTGGTTCCCAACCTGCGTGTCACGGTGGACCCTCGCGCGTTGGACGCCGAGCGCCGGGTGTTGGAGAAGGGCTTCAGCGAGCAGGGACGCGCGGCGCTGGCCAAGGTGGCCCGCGTCTACGTGCCGGTGGCGACGCCCGCGGACGTCCGCCAGTACTTCGAGTACGTGGAACTGACGGCGGCGCGCGCGGGCCTCTTCGCCGCGGGCGAGTGCGAGCCCGTCAAGCGCATGGTGTTGGAGGAGACCGGCTCGGCCTTCCGGGTGACGCCGAAGGCGAAGCTGAGGGAACTGCTCCTGTTCGCCACGTCCGAGGAACTGCGCGAGCTGCGTGTCGCGATAGGTACGGATGTGGAGGTGCAGGTGAGGAAGTAGCTGTGCGATTAGGAGTGAGCGTGAGATCCAATCCGGAGTTCACGCGTTGAACCAGCGACCGGGCGGGCAAGAGCGGCATCCTTGACCCCCCCGGACGCCACCTCTACGATTCCAACGGGTTTTCTCCCGTTATTCCTGAGACTTGCGGGGAACGATGCGTTTCGTCTGCGATAGCTGCCGCGCGCAGTATTCGATTAGCGACGACAAGGTTGGCGCCAAGGGCGTCAAAGTGCGTTGCAAGAAGTGTGGCCACAACATCGTGGTTCGCTCCGCCGGTTCGGCGTCGGCGAAGGATGAAGGGACGGCGGGTGAGGTCGCGAGTGGTTCGGCGACGTCCCAGGGCCAGTCCAACGAGGGATTTGGCCTGCCCGCGACTTTAGGCACGCCCCCCGAGGGAGGCATCTTCGGAGGTGTCGAGGATGACGAGATCGGCGCCGTGTTCGACCAGGTGCTCAACTCGGGTTCGCACAAGGTTCCTCCGGGCGAGGCGGGGGATGGCCCCGCGCAACTGGATGCGTCGGCGGTGTCGGATGCGAGCGACGCGGTGCGCAAGCTCGCGGAGGCCGAGGCGGGCAGCACCAAGCCGGCGGCCTCGCACGAGTGGTTTGTCGCCATCGACGAGAAGCAGGTGGGCCCGCTCACCATGGAGAAGGTGAAGGAGCATTGGGACAAGGCCGAGGTCGGTCCTGACAGCCTGTGCTGGCGCGCGGGCTTCAGCGATTGGATTCCGCTCTCCGAGGCCACGGAGCTGGCGTCGGTGCTGGCGCCGCGTCCGACGCGGCCGGTCATCGTGGAGCCCACGCCCGTGGCGTCGTCTTCGTCGGCGTCTTCGGGCCCGGTGGAGTCCGCGTTCAGCGCGGGTGGCTCGTCGAAGCCCGGGCGGGCCGAAACGCCCGCGCCCGTGGCTCCGTCCGCGCAGGACTCGGGCTGGAAGCCCTCGGCGGCGAGCGTGCTCGCCTCATTGGTGAAGGAGGAGAACGAGGCGCTGTCGAAGCCCGCGCCCAAGTCTTCCGCGGCCGAGGAAAAGGCGAAGCCCGCCTCCTCGGGGTTGCTCGATGTGCCGCCGCCCGAGACGGGCGCGGCCAAGAGCCCGTTGTTGGCGGAGACGCCGGCTCCCGCTCCGTACATGCAGCCGGCTCCGGCGCCGGGCTACGCGCCGCCCCAGGGCTATCCGCAGCAGCCCATGCCCCAGCAGTACGCGCCGCCCCAGGGCTACGCGCCGCCGCCGGCCTACCCGGGCTATCCGCCCCCGGCGGCGCCCAAGCAGGGGGGCAAGATGGGGATGGTGATTGGCATCGCGGCGGGCGCGCTGTTGATGGTCGGCGGCGTTGGCTTCTTCCTGGCGTCTCGTCCGTCGGATCCGCCTCCAGCTCCCCAGCCCGTGGCTCAGGCGCCAGCGCCCGCGCCGGTGAAGCCCGCGGAAGTGCCCGCGACCCCTCCGCCCACGGCGGTGGCCACCGCGCCGACTCCCGCTCCTGCTCCGACGGGAACACCAACGCCCGCTGCCACCGCGCCCGCGACGGCGCCCTCCGCGGCCCCGGCGGTGGTGGCCGCGGCCACGCCTCCTCCGGCGACGCCTCCGCCCGCCAGCGAGCCGGTAAAGCCCGCCGAGGAGCCCAAGGCGCAGCCCCAACAGGTGGCGCGTGCGGAGATCCCGGAGCGGAATGGCTCCAAGCGGGGTTCTTCTTCGAGCCGTACCTCGCCTTCGAGGGGGTCGAGCAACGAGGACGCCGAGGAGATCTCGGCGCGTTCCAAGCCCGTGGCGAAGAGCGGCGGGGGAGGGAACGCGGATGACGAATTCGACGAGCTGTTTGGCACGAAGAAGGCCAGTGCCAAGAGCGGCGGGTCGGCGAATGGCCGCACGGCCTACATTCCGCCCGAGCCTGGCGGGGGTGGCGCCACGGTTGATCGCCTCGGGCAGTCGGACATCATGCAGGTGGTGCTGAACAACAAGCCCGCCATCGTGAAGTGCGTGGGCGAGCAGAAGAAGAAGGATCCGGGCCTGAGCGGCAAGCTGGTGATGCGCTGGACGATCCAGACCAACGGCAAGACGAAGAACGTGTCATGCCAGACGGGTGAGTTCCGCTCGACCTACATGGCGACCTGCATCTCCGGGCTGATCAAGGGATGGAACTTCCCGAAGCACAAGGTCGAGGGGGATCCCATCGACTTCCCGTTTACGTTCTAACAATCCATTCAAGGGGAACAGTCACGTACGGCACAGATATCTCGTACGGCTGTTCCTCTTGAAGGGAGTGAATGTCCCTCTGGACGGAGCGTCGAATGCGCGTGTCGACATTCGTTGACACGCCTGGAGTGGCGGGACTAAGCCCCGCGCTGCAGGACGAGGGGGGCCTTGAGAGGCCGGCGGCCCGCCTCATGCGATGTATCCCTCAGGAGGAAGCCGAGAATGCAGCTTCGGAAGATGACGTTGATGTTCGCCGCGCTCAGCGCGGTGAGCCTGATGATGGCGTGTGATGGCGGTCGTGAGAGCTTGGCGTGCACGTCGACGACAGACTGCCTCGAGTCCGAGATCTGCCACCCCCAGGCCGGCGTCTGTGTGCAGACCTGTACGATCGGGGCGGATTGTCCCGGCTCCGCGAAGACGTGCGAGAAGTTGAGCGCTACGGACAGCACTTTGATCTGCAAGTGCGAGACGAATCAGCTGTGCCAGTCTGATACGCGTTTGTCTGATTCCTCGGGCCTGTCGTGCTCGTCCACGTACAGCGTGTGCACGGATCAGACCGGAACCACGCCCACGGCGTGCACGGCGGACGCGCAGTGTGCCGCGAACCAGACCTGCAACACGGCGACGGGTGCTTGCCAGGATCGCCCCGCCGAGGGTGCCGCCTGCACCGGCGTGGGGCAGACTACTTGTGCCTACGGCCAGTTCTGCAGCAGCAGCAAGTGCGCGCCTGTTCCCGCTCCGACCTGCGACAACTATGTGAATTTCACTAAACGCAATGAGTTGGGCACGACTGGTTCAATCATTTTCAACGCGTCTGTGGTGAGCGCGGTGACTGATTCATTCTGTGGCGGCGGCACAAACTCCAAGAGAGTGAAGGTCAATGTCTCCGCTTATTCCAGCACTCCGTTCCCTTCGACGAAGAATGAGCTGAACGGTCTGTTCTACGTTCAGGTTGCTGGAACTACGTTGGATGGATCCGACACCATTAGTTCTTCAGCTGGAAACTACACCGTGACGGGCTCCAACCGTGAGCGCGCCGATTTCGTCATGAGCTTCTGTGTGGCGCCAGCCAGTACTACCCTGTCCTTGGGGCTGTACTTCACAAGTGGCAATTTCTTCTGCTACCAAGCCGATTACTAATTGGCTACCGGTCACGCGCTAAACGGATGTTGATGGCGCGGTGCTGCGTTCTGAGCCCCAATCGGCATTGAGCTGATTGGGGTTTTTTTTGTTAGGTGAATCATATTCAATAATTGTGCTCTCGGTTACGATGAATTTCCTGTGAGCCATGCCGTCATTTGGCGTTGAGCAATGATACGATTGCTCGTCGACCAAGGGAGAGAATATGTTGTTCTCGATGATGAGTCGTGCATTGATGTTTGGGCTGATTCTGAGCGCGACTGATTCGCTCGCGACTGATGAGACTTACAGGCTGAAGTGCCCGGTAGGCACGCGACAGTCGGGTGATCCACAAGAGGGTATTAGTTGTCGTAAGTCTGATACCGCAAGCGGACGAGGTGTCGCGCACGGTCCGTCTGTTTCTTTCTATGCCAACGGACAGAAGAATTCCGAAGGCCAGTACGTGGATGGTTTCCGTTCTGGCTCATGGATTTTTTATGCTCAAGATGGCCAAGTCAGAAGCCGAGTCGAGTTCCAGGCGGGGAATTATCATGGTAGGCGCGAGGAGTATTTCCCTAATGGGAAATTGCACACCGTTGAATCGTATGTGAACGGGAAGCTCGATGGACTGGTTAAGGAGTTCTCTTCGGACGGTCGCTTGGTGAAGCAGAGCGAGTACCGAGACAACCGGGAGGTTGCTGCAAAGTAGCCGCTCTCAAGCTTGTTTGTTGACTCAGCGGGTCGTCACCCAGCTTCGGTGGCGGCCCTCCGTTTTTTGGGGCACCCCTTCCTTATAAGCGAAGGCTCAGCTAGAAACTCGGACGTGAAGTCCGAACCAAGTACCCGACAATTGCCCGAGATCCCCGTGTGCTCCGTGGCGGACATGGGCCTTCGCGAACTTGAGCGTATCCGGCTCATTCTCCGCGGGGGCTCGGTCATCGACTGGCGGCGGATGCACTTTCAGGTGCGCGATGAAGTGGACCGTTTTCTTCAACTATGTCAAATAGACACCAGACGTGCTGAGGACGATGCGTGGGCGCGTAAAGTACTTGCTGATGCGGTTGAATATTTAAGAAAAACCTTCAATTACCGTGTGGCAGATATTGTAGCAAACCCAGAAGAAATCCATGATCTGTTCCTATTCGCTTCTGGTGTGAAGGGGTTGCCAAGGCACCGACGTATCGCTTGTATTGTACTGAAAGTGATGCATGTTATTCAGCACATCGAAGGGCGAGATCTTCTTCATCGGTTGGCCTTTTCCGAGGTAGAACTATCCAGGTTGGTGCTGGATAAGGTGCTTGGCGTTGCACAAATACTCCAGGATAAAGGCCGACCTGTTAGTGAGTTTGCCCATTCTATTAAAACGCAAGATTCGCTTATTACAAAGCTGCTCGCGAAAAAAGAGACAGTTGCGGCTCAGATTTACGATCGAACTCGCTTCCGTATTATTACGCATAAGCGAGATGATGTTCTTCCTGTTTTGTATTTTTTGACGCAGCACCTTTTCCCTTTTAATTTTGTCGTTCCTGGTCAAACCGAAAACACGCTGATTCCGTTCAAGGCTGTTCTCGATGGCAATCCATCGTTGCAGCAGTATGTGCAGCAATTGCAGTTGGATCTCGATTATGAGGATCGTGAGGAACGTGCGCGTAATCTGTATTCCGGAGACAGTTACCGTGCTCTGAATTTTATTGTAGACTTGCCATTGAGGATGGATTCTTACCTGCCTTGTCCGGAGCGGGACTCTCGTGAGCGAAAGAATCGGATAGTTTTTACTCTCGTGGAGTTCCAGATTATGGACGAAGAGACTGCTCGACAAAATGAGCAGGGAGCGAATGCTCACAGGTTGTATAAGCATCGACAGCGAAGGCGTGTTTTGCGTCGTCTTTCGAGAGGGCTTGTAGTTCCCAGACGACAAGGTTGATTACTGGCCATGGCCTACCCATCCTCCATTGAGTCGGAACTTGCCGACCGGTTCGAACTGGGCCGTAGCGTCATCTGGGCGTTCTGCCGTCGCTTGACGCTGTCGGTGTTGACGTGGTGATGGACGCATTCTGCTGGTCGTCGCAAGAGCGTTCTCATCCTCCTTCTTCACCTCCAGGCTTGATCCAAAGTCCGAAAGGGAAGTGTTGAAGAGGGGTGGTCGACGGACAGTAAGGGAGCGCGCAAGAATAAATTTTGTAACCGTTCACCGCATTGGCTTGGTTGAAGAGGAGCCGGGCTAGACGTGACCGGAAAAGTGGTGCTGGACAAGAGGACGTCTGGCGTGGTGTAGCCAGGGCATGGTGGAGGTGGATGCCCGAGACGCACGGATAGCGCAACTGGAGAAACGGTTGGATGCAGCGCTGGAGCGTATCGCGCAGTTGGAGGAGGAGAATGAAAGGCTGCGCGAGGAGAATCGATGGCTCAAGGAACGGCTGGGGCTCAACTCGAGCAACTCCTCCAAGCCGCCCTCCTCGGATGCCCCCGGCACTCCGCGCCAGAGCAAGAGGCCCACGGGCCGCCGCCCCGGAGGCCAGCCTGGGCACAAGAAGCATGAGCGCGCACTGCTGCCGCCCGAGGACGTGCAGCACGTCGTGGAGTTGGTGCCCAGGGAGTGCCGGGGTTGCAAGCGGCGGCTGAATGGCAGGATACCGCGCCCCGGCGTCACCAGGTGGTGGAAGTGCCGCTCCTGTCGGCCATTGTCACCGAGTACCGCTGCCATGCACTGCAATGCCCTGGTTGTGGGGTGGTGACGCGCGGGGAAGTGCCCGCGCACGCGCGCAGCGTCTTCGGTGACCGGCTCTCAGCGCTCGCCTCGCTGCTGGTGGGTAAGTACCGCTTGTCCAAGCGGCTGGTGAAGGACGCTTTGTCAGACATGTTGGGCGTCGAGTTGTCGGTGGGTAGCGTCAGCAACCTGGAGGGCGAGATGTCGCGGGCGCTCGCGCCAGCGACGGCCGAAGCCCTCGCCTACGTACGGGCCTCGGATGCGGCCAACGCCGACAAGACGGGGTTCGCGCAGGGACGAGAGGGCGGCCGGGCCGCTCGCGCCTAGCTGTGGGTGGTAGCCACTGCGCTGGTGGTGGTGTTTCACATCGCCACCAGCCGCGGCGGCAAGTTCGCCCGCCAGTTGCTCGGCGCGGACTTCGCGGGCTTCCTCACCACCGACAGGTGGTGCGCTTACGAGTGGGTGGACGCGGAGCTGCGGCAGCTGTGCAGGGCACACCTCTCACGGGACTTCCAGGGCTTCATCGATAGGGGCGGGCGGATAGGCCGAGAGCTCATGCGCGAGCGCAACCGCTTCTTCAAGTGGTGCCACCGCGTGCGCGACGGCCCCCTGGCACGTGAGCATTTCGAAGGGCGCATGCGCGGCGTGGAACGCAGAGTCGGCCAACTGCTGCGCGAGTCGGCGCTGCGGGCAGAGAAGAAAACCGCCGGCATGGGCTCGGGAAATCCTCCAGTGGGAGAAGTGCCTCTGGACGTTTGTCGATGTGCCGGGCCTCGAGCTGCCCAGCGTCAATTACATTTTCCCCTTGGCGACAATTACACTTCCCCATCGGGTTGATGTTCTGACTGCGTTCACTTCGTCGTCGCCGTAGTCGTCGTCACGTCCATTGGAGTTTCTGGGTGGGTCACCTCCTGTGCTGTGGACAGGGCTGTGGATGAGGGGGGCCCGGGGGGAGACTCAAAACCTGTGGACAGGCTGTTACTCGTCCCCGGTCGCCTTGCGCGGGGCCTTGTCGGCCGTCTCCCGGCTCCTGGCCTTCTCGCTGCGGTAGCTGTCGCCGGTGAGCTCCAGAATCAGTGCGTGGTGCACCACTCGGTGTTGCCGCGCAGGCTTGTTGATGGAGATTTGGACCGGCTGGTTGATGGGCATCAGCGAGGACGCACGGGCGCGCATCACACTCGTTGATGGAGCCCTCGCCGGACGTGAGCAGTGAGCGCGCACGTTCAGCGAGGGTTTGGTCGGGGTGAGGTTCAGCTGGGGGAGTGCACGGAGGGAGGCGCGACACGCGCCCACTGCTCCCGCATGACGACGAGGGTGCGGTAGCGGCGCAGGGAGTGCTGGAGCGCCTCCACCTGGGTGAGGAGGGCGTCGGCCAGACACGCCTGTGCGGAGGGGGGATGAGGAGAGGCCGCGAAGTCCTCGGCCTCCAGTTCCGCGTGCGCGGCGGTGAGTGCGGCGGCCGAGGCGGAGAGCGTGGCCTCCAGGGCCGCGAGCACAGCCAGCTCCGGGGCGCACAGGACGAGCTCGAGGTGCGCGTCCATGTCAGTCCTCATGGACACCGGCGTCGAGGACACGCGCCAGGGTGTCGCGCTCCACCAGCTTCTTCTTCTTGCGAGCGGCCTCGCGCAGCGCGGCGGTGGCCAGCCTATCCAAGTCGCGCAGGGCGCCGCTGGCCGCCTCGTGCAGCATGGCCACGGCGTCGGAGGCAAACAGCTCGCGCTCGCACCCGGCATGAGCCAGACGCACGCGCAGGTACTCGGCGGTGTCTTCGGGCGAGAGGGGAGAGAGGTGCAGCCGGGTGTGCAGCCGCGAGTAGAGGCTGCGGTTGTGCCGACGCGCCAGACGGCCCTCCAGCTCCGGCAGGCCCACCAGCACCAGACTGAGCAGGGCCTGGGAGTCCCACTGGTAGTTGAGCAGTATATGCAGGTGGTCGAGCACGTCCTGGTGCAGCAGGTGGGACTCGTCCAACAGAAACACGGGGTGCATTCGCTCCTGCCCCAGTTGCTCCACGTGAGTGGCCACCGCGTAGAAGACGGCCGCCGCGGTGGCCGAGGGCTTGAGTCCCAGCGCCAGGCACAGCTGGCGGTAGAAGTCGCGCCGGCCCAGGGTGGCGTTGTGGCAGTAGGTGAGGCGGAAGCCGCTGTGGGGCAGCCGGTGGCGCAGCGCGCGCAGCACGCAGGTTTTGCCCACGCCCGGCTCGCCGGTGAGTACCACGCTCTGGTGCTGGCGCAGGGCCTCGCACAGCTCCTCCACCAGCGCGGCCTTGGAGGAAGGCAGCCAGAGGTCGGCATCGGCAATCTCCTTGGAGAAGGGAGCCAGGGTGAGGCCGAAGTGGGAGAGGGACGTGGCCGTCATGCCTCACCCCCGTCCTCGCCGGAGGCGTGGGCGGGGCGGCGGCCCGTGGCCTTGTCCAGCAGGGCGCGCGGCGGGTCGAAGGCCGGGTGGTGGGGAGCCGTCTCGTCCAGGTGGGGGCGGCGCCAGGGCCGCTCGCGCCGGGAGTTGCGCACCGGGTCCACCGGGTGCAGGCCAATACGCTGGCCCTCGTGCTCCACCCAGGGCGCCTGCTGCGCGTCCACCAGGCAGCGGCAGAGCGTCACCACGCGGCCGGCCAGGTGGCCAGCGTCCATTTCATAATCCTCGCCTCCGAAGCTCACGGTGGTGTCGCGGCGCACGCGGCGGCGAATGCGCACGGTGAGGGCCTCGCGCAATTGCTGCTCGTCGAAACCGTCGGGCGTGGGCGTATGGCTTTGGAAGACAGTCAGGGGCGAGCGCCCCAGCAGAGAGGAATGGGGAGCGCGGTGGTAGTGCTCGTCGAGGAAGGCCCACAGGCGAACATTCACGTCGTGGAGGCTGGCCACGGCGCCGAGGAAATCCAGGCAGCCCTCGCGCAGCGTGCGCCAGAAGCGCTCCATCTTCCCACGAGCTTGAGGGTCATAAGGGCGGGCGTGCAACAGGGTGGTGCCCAGGCGAGCGCAGGCAGTGGCAAGGGTGTCGCCGCGGTAGGTACTGCCATTGTCGAGGTAGAGGGCGTCGGGCTTGCCGTGGCGGCGCAGGGCGCGCACCAGCAGGCCCAGCATGTCCACCTCGCGCTCGGAGTGGTGGGCCTCGAGGGCCACCACGTAACGGCTGGCATCGTCCAGCAGGGCGTGGAGACGGAGAGGGAGAGTCTTGTCCTCCAAGGTAAGGGAGGGGCCATGGCACACGTCGCCATGCCACAGGGCCATGGGGGCCTCGGCCTGCCAGCGCAGGCGGGTATGGCTGGAGGAGGAGTCGCGCAGGGCCTGGCGGGTATGCCCGGCCTCGTGCAGCAGGCGGCGCACGGTGGCCGCCGACACGGCGCCCGTCTCCAGCCGTCCGTCGGCCTCCAGGGTGCGCAGCATGAGAGGCACCGAGGCCGAAGGGTGCTCCTTGCGGATGTCCAGCAGCAGCTGGCGCTGCTCGGGGGTGAGGGCCAGGGCGCGGCCCTTGTCGCCTCGCGCGGTGGGTACCAGGCCCGGCAGGCCCTGGCGCTTGTAGGCGTAGTACCACCGCTCCAGGGTGGGCACCGAGAAGCCGCGCGTGGCCTGGGCGCCAGGAGGGCGGAAGCGCTGCTGGCTGAGGGCGAGCAGCGCCGCGCGCAACTGCCCCTTCTCCAACTGTGCCTGGGTGAGGGCGCCCAGCACGCCGTGGCGGAACACCGCCACCGCTTCGGCATGGGACTTGGGGGTGAGGCCTTCCATACGTGGACTTCTCCCGCGCCCGCCAGTCGCCGGCCTCCAGTGGCCACACGCCGCGGGCGCACTCCCACCGTGCCCGCCACCAGCTGGCGCGGGGAGGCAACCTCTCGGGTGGGGGCAGCATGGGGCCCGGGCCCCACGCCGCCGCCCCTCACGTAGCGTGCACGGCTCCCCGGAAGGCCTGCACCGCCAGGGGCGGCGAGGGCGCGCTCGGCGGTGCGTGGCCCGCCACCGTGCTGGCCACGTGCGCCGCTGCTCGGCGCGCCGCCCACCCGGCCGGCCAGGGGCGCACGCGCAAAAGCAGCCTGCGCGCCGCTACCGCCTCCACCCACGAAAGCGGCGTGCGCCAGCGCCGGGCCGAGGTGGCTCCCACGTGCACCCAGGGGCTGACGCGTACACGCACCGCCGCCAGCCCAAGCCCCACCAGTCCCCACAACGCCAGTGCCCACACCACCGCCGCCAGCGAGTACAGCCGCCGCGTCCACACCTCCCACGGCGCCACCGTGCACGTGGCTCCGCACGCCTGGCAGCGGTAGCGCCGCACCTGCACCTCCACCTGCCTCGGCCTCCCTCCCGGCTCCTCGGGCCCCAGCACCTGCCGGCTGCGCTGGCCGTGCCCGTGCAGCACCACCCTCCCTCCCACCGGCCGGCTCGCCGCGCCGCACCCCGGGCACCTTCCCGGCCGCACCGCCTCCACGTCCGGCGGCCCCTGCTTCCAGTCCTTGACTGTCCGCGCGACTCGGATGATTTCTCGGCTGCTCCGCTTCTCTTTCTCCAATGTCTCCGCGGAGCTCTGGCCCGTACCGTGCTGCTACACGGTCACGGGCCTCCTTTTTCTCCGCGCCCGCGCCGGGCTCTCGGAGCGGCTCTCCTGCCGCGCGGGCCCCGCCCTCCTGGAACTGCGCACTACCTCACCCGTCATGGCTTGACCCGAACCTGCTGGGTGATGGGCCCAACCACGCCCCTACGGCTCCTCCCATCATCCAGTCGGTCCGATTCCGGGCCGATCTCCCTCATCTAAGCTGCGCGGTAACAACTCGGTCAATCGCCGCCGCCGTCGTCATCGCGTCCTTGAAGATTCGGTCCCACTGCGAAGACACCAGGTTGCTCGTAATCAGGACGCTCCTGCGCTCGTAGCGCTGGGCCAGGAAGGTAAACAGCACCTCCATCTCCTCCCTGTCCTGCTGGATGTAGCCGATGTCGTCGATGATGACCGCGTCGTACCCGTCCAGCCGCCGCAGTTCCTTCTCCAGCAAGAGGTTCTTCTTGGCCAGGAGCAGTCGCTGCACCAGCAGCACCGCCGGGACGAAGAGCACCTCGTAGCCGTGCTGCACCAACTCGTGGCCAATGGCGCTCACCACGTGCGTCTTGCCGCGGCCCGGCAGCCCGAAGGCCAGCACGTTCTCCGCGCGCTCGACGAAGCCGCCCTCGCACAGGGCCGGGAGCTGGCGGCGCACCTTGGCCGGCAGCTTCTCCTGTTCGAGCGTGGCGAGCGTCTTGTCCGTGGACAGCCCCGAGGCCTTGAGCAGCCGCTCAATGCGTCGGCCCCGGCGCTCGCTCAGCTCCAGTTCCACCAGCTGGCGCAGGTAGTGCGGGCACGTCCAGCCCTCGTGTCCGGCGCGCCTGGCCAGTTCCTCATGGGGGCTGCAAACGCAGGCAGCTTCAGCGCTCGCAGCAGCATGGCCAGCGTCTGTTGCTGCTCGTCGGCAGCGGTTGCCCCTGCTCGCAGGGAAGTGGAGGTGGTACTCATGAGGCCACCTCCCTCGGCTCCACCAGCAGCGCGTCATAGCTGCTCAGGTCCACCTCGGGCTGTGCCAGCTCGGGCACCTCGGGCCTGACTGGCGCCACCAGCGCCTTCACCTGCTCGGCACCGCGCAGTCCGCCCTCGGCCAGCAGCCGCGCCAGCACCTCTTCCACCTGCGACTCCAGCGTGGAGGCCGCCAGGTGAAGAATCCGCAGGTACTCCACGTCCGCTGCTCTCCCCTCGTGCACCCGCTGCAGCTCGTCGTACGCCTGGCGGAATACCAGCGAGGGGAAGAGGTCCTCCCGGTAGCGGTACTGCGCGAAGGCCCCCGGCTTCTGCACCAGTGACCAGATGATGTGCCGGTAGTTGATGCGGTGCCCGTTGCGACCCACCAGCCTGTCCACCACCAGCTGCGGCTTTCCCGCGTGCAGCACCTCCAGCCTGTCGTCATACACGCGCACCCGCACGCGCTGGCCCACCAGCCGCGAGGGCACCGAGTACGTATTGTGCTGCACCCGGATGGTGCTCCACGCCGTGACGACTACCTCCTGCTCGCTGTACTCCACCAGCCGCTGCACCGACAGCGGCCTCATCGCCAAGAGCTCCTCCTCCACCTTCGCTCCACGCAGCCGGTTGGCCTTCTCCAGCACGCCCTGCACCCAGCTCTCGTACGCCGCGGCGCTCTCGAAGTCCCGGCTGCCGCGCATCAGCAGGTGCTGCAACAGCCGACGTTTGAGCGCTCCGTTGAGCGCCTCCACGTCCCCGTTCTGCTCCTTCTTCCCCACCTCAATGGTGCGCGGCTCCATGCCCAGGTGCTTCATGAGCGCCAGGTACTCGGCGTTGAAGCCCCGCTTGCCGTTGCGCAAGTCATGCGTGGCGCTGGTGGAGTTGTCCGTCTGGTGGTAGCGCGGCACTTTCCCCAGCCGGAAGACGGCCGCCTGCACTCCGCGCTTGATGGCCGCCATGGACTCCGAGTGGCACACCGTTGCCCTCCTAGTTGGAGTAGGGCAGCACCGGGTGGCACAGCAGGTGCGCGAAGGGCTGGCCTCCCACCGTCACCTCCAGCTCATTGGCCCACGTGAAGTCCGTCTGCATCGCCTCTCCGGGCCGATGCTCCTGGGCGAAGAACACCGGCTTCTCCGGCCCCTGCTGCGCTCTCCACTGGCGCACTCGCCGCTGCAACGTGCGTAGCTGCCCCGGCTTGTAGCGTCCCGGCTCCCGAGCGCACAGCTCCTCGAAGAGTGTCTTGGCCTCCAGTTCCGGCGCCTCCTTCAGCCGCGCGGCCAGGCTGTCCCACTGCTCCTCGAACGGGTCCTCCCGTGTCCTCCAGGTGCGCTCCTGCTCGAGCGCCGAGGGGAACTTCCCCTCCTTCACGTACTTGCGGGCCGTCTTGCGGTCCATTCCCGCCCGGGCCGACGCCAGCCCCAGGCCTCCGTGCTTCGCCATCTCTTCCATCAGTTTCCTCACCTGGGCATCCGTCGTCCTCACCCGTCCATCCGAACCTCCGGAGTCACCGAGTTTCTACCGACGGCTGCCGTCACTTACGGATGGGGAGGTGTAGTTGTCGCTGATGGGGAGGTGTAGTTGTCGCTGAGCATCGAGCCCACCAACAACTTCGGTGAGCGCTGTATCCGGCACGCCGTCATGTACAGGAAGACGTCCTTCGGCACGTGGAGTAAAGAGGGCAGCCGCTTCGTGGAGCGCATCTTCACCGGCCACCACCCTCAAGCTACAGGGCCGTGACGTGCTCGCCTTCTTGACCGACACCCTTGCCTCGCACCGCCGCGACCTGCGCGGGCCTTCGCTCCTCCCCTCCGCGCCCGAACCTCAGTTCGCACTCAGTAAGTCCTCGGAGGTGAGCATGTCCGCCTCACTGCTTGCCCAGCCCTAACGTGGTAGTGCTAACGCGTGAACGCGTACGGCGGAGCGGTTTGCCGATGAAGACAGAAAGCGTTTTTGTCTCTGCTGTTTTGGGCTTGGTTTTGAAGTTGGCTTATTCGTTGTGCTTGCGCACGTATAATCGCCTGCCTGAATATGGGTCCGCGCCGCTGTTGTCTTCCAGCCAGATGATGACGGGCTGCTCGGTGGAGTTGGTTTTTATTTTTGATGTCAAAATGGCGCTTTGATCTTTGTTTATTCCATTGGTGTCGGTGAGACTGAGCCAATTGCTTCCATTCCAGGTGCTGGAGAGTAGGTGTTCGAATCCGTCCTTGTACCAGGAAAACTCTCGCCAAGTAGTGAAGATCTTTCCTGTTCCTGTTGCATGTATGTCTGCCAGCCTCGCGAAGGTTGCATGTCCTGTGAATGAGCTCAGGGAATTTCCTGTTCGAATCCAGGATTGAGGGCCAGTCGAGCGGAAGATTTGTATGTCGGATGGCCCATCGTAGTACGACGCTTCTTCCCAGGCTAAGTATAGGTTGTCCTGGGAGTCGATGGTGAGTGAGCAGTTCTTTGCTGCCGGGGAATCCGTGGATGAACTGAGTCCTCCCGAGTTGTAGGAACTGGATCCGTCTTGAAATGGCGGCACCGCGTAATGCCAAGTGCCGTCTTTGTTCTTGAATACGTAGATTTTTTGTGATGACTCTTGTTCTTTTATCGCCTCTTGGAAGGCAATGACTGGTTGTCCGTCACGGTCTAATACGAGTGAGGGGCTTGCTCCGCTGGTCTTGCCGGGTACTGCGTTGATCGAGCCTCTTGAAGGCCCTACACTGGAAAATGTCCCCCCGTTGGTGGATTTCCATACGTATATTACAGAATACCCGTCGATGGTCATTTCATCCCACGCAACGTAGATGTCATTCCCCTTGGTTGCCAGTGAGGGGTTGCGTGCCGGTGTTGGGAGGGGACTTGGGCGAATGTCGTTTTCAGCGGATAGAGGGCCGGTTCCCACCGTTTGCCAATTGGAGCCCGTCCAGTGCTTTACGTAGATGTTCTCGTTGAATCCGTCTGATTCGTGCCATGCCACAACGGGGTTCCCATCGTGCGCAAGGGCTATTGACGGGTGATATGCTGAGCCTGTAGCGGTCCCATTAATGGCTTGACCTATCGGGGCGAAGGCTTTCCCATCCCATTTGTAGACGAAGATGGAGGCTCTCTCTCCGTATGTTATTGCTTCGGTCCAAGCCACGATGGGGTTGTCCTGAGCGTCGATGACCATGCTGGGGTCCTTCAACCAGGAATTGTCCCCACCAGTGGCCTGCAAGGCACCACCAAAGGAATACCAGTCTGGAACTTCGAAGCCCCAAGGTGTGCTTGGGACAACGAGTGCGTTACCGGCCATGTCGGTGATGCCTCGGCTCAGTCCAATTGAGAACTTCGCGGGCAGCGCGGGCCTTTCCTTGGGTTTGATCGTGAGGGTCTTGCCGTCACTCGACAAGGTGAGCGTCTTTTCCGCCAGGACTCCCGCCACGGCGAAACTCACCGTGGTGTCACTCACCGTGGCCTCCTTCACGGGCTTCGTGAAGAGCACCTGGATGGGCTGGCTGTAGTCCACGTTGGTCGCGTCGTTGGCTGGCGAGCGCGATGCCACCTGGAGGTTGGTGCGATCCACGACCACCGTCACCGGTGCACTGGTGAAAACCTTGCCCGCTCGGGTCGCCCTCGCCATGAGGGCATAGTCGCGTTCCGCTTCGCTCGTCGTGTCCCACGTGTACCGGAAAGGCGAGGAGAGCGTCGCCAGCAACTCCCCCTCCTTGAGCAGCTGCACCGTGTCCGCTACTCCTCCACGCACCTCCACCGTGAGCGTGATCATCGTGCTCGTGTAGGCCTTCTCCACCGGGTCCGTGATGCTGACGGTCAAGTCACCCAGCGGCGCCCCCGAGTCCGGTGGGTCGCTTTCCTCCGGCGGTGGGGGAACGGGTTTGGGCTCGATCTCCGGGACATTGATGCAGGCGAATACCCACCCCGCGAAGAGCAGGGGAATGAGGCGTTTCATGGTTGGCATGCGTCTCCGTGAATGCAGGGCCCATTCCAGGCGCCCCATGCTGGGTTCCGAGAACTTACGCTCGTAAGTGCCCGTGAAGACTCGCGGAGTGGGCCTCGCTCGCTCCCAGGCCAACCACGAAGGGACCCCGCATCGTCCCCGGTCCAGATACCCCGTCCCATCCACGGGATCTTCCCTCGAAACGACTCGCGCCGCTCCAAGAAGCCCCTCGCGGGACTTCCGAGCGGCGCGGTGTGACGCCCTGATACGTGCGCGAGCCGGCTACTTCTTCTTCCGGTTCTTCTTCTTGTTTTCCTTCTCGCGCTTGCGGCGCTCCTTGATGGCGTCCTTGTTCTCTGGCTTCGCGGCCGAGGGCGGGGCGTAGCCCATCATGCGCGCCTTCGCCATCGCCGCCTGCCCCATGGGCGGCGTGTAGCCCGGCGCGATCTGCGGCAACTGCATGGGCATGCCTCCCATGCCTCCCATCCCCGCCATGGCCCTCTCCATCATCTTCGGGTCCTTTCCGAAGACACTCGACAGGTCCATGTTCTTCATCTGCGCGAGCTGCCCCATCTGCTTGAAGCCCGGAATCCTTCCCAGCAGACCCGGGTTCTGCCCGATCGTCCCCATCACCTGCTGCATCATCCCGAACTTCTGCAGCAGATCCCGCACCTCCTCGGGCTTGCGGCCACTTCCTCTCGCGATGCGCTTCACCCGACTGTCGTTGATGAGCTGCGGCCGCAACCGCTCCTGCTCCGTCATCGAGTCGTACATGGACTCGATCTTCGTCAACTCCTGCTCGTCCGGATTGAGCTGCTCCGTCATCTCCCCGAAGAGCGGGAACTTCTCCAGCAGATCCTTCAGCGGCCCCATGCGCCGCACCATCCGGATCTGCTCCACGAAGTCCTTCATCGTGAAGTTGCCCGACAGCAGCTTCTGCGCGTCCTCCGCCGCCTTCTTCTCGTCGACGACCTGCTCGAAGTCCTTCATCAGGCCGACGATGTCGCCAAAGCCGAGAATCCGGCTCGCCAGGCCGTCCGGACGGAACTCCTCGAGCTTGTCCATCGACTCGCCCATGCCCAGGAACTTGATGGGCTTGCCCGTCACTTCCTTGATCGACAGCGCCGCGCCTCCTCGCGCGTCACCATCCAGCTTCGTGAGGATGAAGCCGTCCAGGCTCAGGCGCCGGTCGAACTCGGCCGCCGTGCGCACCGCGTCCTGGCCAATCATCGCGTCGCAGACCAGCAGGATGTTGTCCGGCCGGACGTTGCTCTTGATGGCCTCCAACTCCGTCATCAACGCCTCGTCGATGGCCAGCCGGCCCGCGGTGTCGATGAGCACCACGTCGCATTTCTGCTCGCGCGCCGCGGCATACCCGCGCTTCGCCAGTTCCGGCGGCGCCACGTTGGGTTCGAAGTACACGGGGACCTTCAGCCGCTCGCCCAGCACCTTGAGCTGATCCACCGCCGCCGGCCGGTAGATGTCCGCCGCCACCAACAGGGGCTTGCGGCCCTCCTTGAGCAGCTTGCTGGCGAGCTTTCCCGTGGTCGTCGTCTTACCCGAGCCCTGTAGGCCCACCATCATGATGCCGCTGAGCTGATCCCTCGGTTTGAGCTGCAGGCTCGTGTCCACCGGGCCCATCAGCGCCTCGAGTTCGTCGTGGCAGATCTTGACGAAGTGGTCGCCCGCCGAGACCCGGCGCTTGTTACCCGCCTTGTCCGTGAGGGTCGTCTGCACCACCTCGCCCACGGCCTTCTCGCGCACCCGCGCGACGAACTTCTTCACCACATCGAAGGCCACGTCGGCCTCGAGCAGGGAGACGCGGATGTCGCGAAGCGACTCGTCCACCATCTCGGGGGTGATTTCACTCTTGCCCGCGAGGCGATTCTTCGCGGCTCGGAAGCCCTTGGTGACGGTTTCAAGCATGGCGGTCGCTATATAACAGCGGCGCTCGGGACGGGATGCCCATGTGCGCCTTCGTCGTCCACTGGCGGAATCCCCGGGATGGACCTCCTCCCTCGGGCCCCTCGGTCGAGTTGGACTCGAGCTCCCAAGACTCCCAGGGACTTAGGGCCCTTCCGCTTCGGGCTCATGGCGCTGCCTCCGGGGGCGGGGGAGGGCACCTGGCTCGTTGACCCACCCGCGCAAGGGCTCCGCGATGCCGCGTGGGGACGCCCCTGTCTGCCAGGCGCGCCCTTCACCCGAGGGCTGCTCGTCCCGGTGGAGGGCGTTGCTGCTTGTGCCGACCCTGGCGACGCAGCTCCTTTTTCGATCACTCCGCGGGTGTGGAAGTGGTACTTCCAGAAGTGCTTGAAGTCATTCGTGCACGAGTGGCGAAACTGGCAGACGCAGCGGACTTAAAATCCGCTGGCCCGAAGGGGCCGTCCGGGTTCGATCCCCGGCTCGTGCACTTCCAACCCGCCATCGACACGTGCCCGGGGCCTGCTCACCTTCGCGGAGGGCCCGGCCCGGGGTGCTTTCGGTCACCACCGGACAATTGGCCCCGCTTTTCGCCCAAAGGGATCGTTCCAGACTTCGTTGCCTGAATGCGTGCTTGCGTCGGTGGATGAAGTCGGTTACTTACCCGCCCACGTCGGAGGAAGTCGCGCGATTAGCTCAGCTGGATAGAGCGTTGGCCTCCGAAGCCAAAGGCCGCTGGTTCGACTCCAGCATCGCGCACTGAGCCAACCTGGCGAAACTCCTCGGGAATCCCCCGAGGAGTTCGCCGGGGCAGCCCCCCCGCCGCACCCCCCGTCAGTCAGTTGCAAGTTGGTGCCACGCGACCTGCCCCCATGCTGGAGGGGCCGACTGCGCGAGGCTCCTCGCCGGACGTTGCAGGTGCGCCCCCTCCCAGGCCGCCTTCCGCTGAGTTCCGCGGACCGTCCATCTGGGAGACGGCTTACTGGCACGGTGGGCCCGCGGGGCTGAGCGTCGGCGAGTACCTCCTCCCGCCGTCCGTCACGGGCACGCCGTACGTGCTCACCGCCTACTCCGGGCGGGCCGAGCTGCGTCCGGGCGTGCGTCGGGACAGGGTGTACGTCTCCGACCGGTACGAGGTGGCCGAGGTCTTCGCCGCCATGCACCCCGAGGCGGGCTGCGTGTACCGCGTGCTTCCCGAGGGGCCGCTTGAGGAGGATCCGGACGGCCCGGGCCTCTCCTGGGCCTGTGCGCGGGCGCGCATCATCTCCGTCCACCCGCTCGACGAAGCCACGGAGCTCCGCATCCTCAAGGCTGTCCTTGGGGGGGCGTCATGAGCTGCCCCGTGCCGAAGAAGCCCGTGGACGTGCTCGTCTACACCGTCCACCCGCGCGGCCCTCTCGACGATGTCCGGAAACGGGTGGGCTCGCCCGTGTCGCAGGCGGAACTCGCGCGCTGCCTGACCGAGCACGTCCTCCCCGTCCTGGGGTGCCGCTCCTGCCTGGACGGCATCTGCGCGGCGTCCGTGGAAGTGCAGCAGAAGAATGCCCAACTCCAGGCGGACGC
>Ga0081606_1000173_pt1 | contig 35791 bp, 27 predicted proteins | sample EareggfetidaYelm_FD_71127 | JGI IMG/M metagenome (GOLD analysis project Ga0081606, IMG submission 71127) | Earthworm egg capsule microbial community from the University of Washington, USA - E. fetida Yelm (SPADES assembly) (version 2) | ecosystem: Host-associated > Annelida > Reproductive system...
CCATCGGCATTGGAAAAATTGCGCAGCGTGCTGCCGCCCATCTGCACGGCCCGCGTCAGCACAGTGCGTATCGCCGCGTGCAATCGGCGCACCCGCTCGGCGCCCACGCGCGAAGCCACTGCCGTGGGGCGGATGCCCGCCAGAAAAAGAACTTCCGAGGCGTAGATGTTGCCCACGCCTACCACCAGACGCCCGGCCAGCAGCAGTGGCTTGATCGGCATCCGGCTCTTTTTCAGTCCGGACTGAAAAGTGGCCAATGAAAAAGAGTCCGACAAGGGCTCCATTCCCAAAGCCCCGAGCAGTTTCAGCGCCACCGGGGCCTGCTCGTCGGGCGCATAAACGACTGCACCAAACCGGCGTGGGTCGTGCAGCCGCAGGGTTCCGCGGTCGGTCACCAGGTCGAAGTGATCGTGTACCCCTGCGGGCGGCAGCCCATGGCTGAAACGCAAGCTTCCCGACATGCCCAGATGCAACAACAAAAGCCCGCCGCTGGTGTCCGCCAGCAGGTACTTGCCGCGTCTGCGCAGGCCCAGCACCTGCTGGCCCACCAGGGACATGGGATCACAGCCCAGGGGCCAGCGCAACGGTTTGCCCAGGGCGACGGCCTGGATGCGCGCACCTGTGATCGCATCGGCGAAGCTGCGGCGCGTCACTTCCACTTCGGGCAATTCAGGCATATACAAAATCAGGCAAGGGATTCACAGGCATGGATTATCATGGCCCAATGGCGCTACCTCAGAGCATTCGATTGGCCGCATTGGCTTGCGCGATGACGGTCGCTGCCTGCCCGGCGTTGGCGCAACCGACCGACGACGAAAGCCGTCCCGCGACCGAGGCGCCGCCGGTGGCATCCAGCCCGGCCCTGGACGCCAAGCTGTTCTACGAGATCTTCCTGGGTGAATTGACCACCCGCATGGGTGACCCGGGCGCAGGCTATGCGCTGATGCTGGAGGCCGCGCGCCGAAGCGCTGACGGCCAGCTCTACCAGCGGGCTGCGGACATTGCGTTGCAGTCCCGCTCTGGCGAGCATGCGCTGGCTGCGGCCAGGGCCTGGAAGCAGGCTTTGCCGCAGTCGCGCGAGGCCAATCGCTACATGTTGCAAATTCTGGTCGCACTGAACCGGATCAGGGAGACGCCCGAGCTGCTGCGCCAGGAGTTGGCGCAATCGTCGGCCCGCGACAAACTGGCCACGCTGTCTGCCCTGCCCCGGATGTACGAGCGTGCCAGCGACAAGGCCTTGGTCGCCAAGGTGGCAGAGCAAGCGCTGGCGGATGAACTCGGCAACCCCGCCACAGGTTCTGCGGCCTGGGTGTCGCTGGGACGCTTGCGTTTGGCGGCCGGCGACAAAAGCGGGGCGCTGGATGCGGCGCACAAGGCGCAAGAACTGGATAACGCCAGCGAGGGCGCCGTGCAATTGGCGCTGGAGTTGATGCAAGAGAACATTGCGCAAGCCGAGCCGATCGTGCTCCGGGCGCTGGCCAAGCAGGCCGTCCCCAGGTTGCCTGAATGGCGTATGGCCTATGCCCGTGTCCTTGCAGGCTTGCAGCGCAATCAGGATGCCAGAGGTCTGCTCGAAGCGGTCACACAAGAAAAACCGGCGCTCGCACCGGCGTGGCTGCTGATGGCCTCGTTGCAGTTTCAGGACCACCGTCTGCCGGAGGCTGAAACCTCGTTGCAGCGTTTTCTGGAACTGTCTGCGACGGACACCGACGAGCAAGTGCGGCAAAAAAGCCGCACCCAGGCCTATTTGCTGTACGCGCAAATCGCAGAGAAGAAAAATGACTTTGCGGCTGCACAGACCTGGCTCGGACGCATAGACGACCCGCAGGGGGTTTTCGGCGCCCAAATTCGCCGCGCCTCGCTGTTGGCACGCCAGGGCCAGCTTGCGCAAGCGCGGGCGCTGTTGCGCAGCCTGCCGGGCAGTTCGGCCGATGACCAGCGCATGAAGCTGCTGGCCGAAGTGCAGTTGTTGCGCGAGCAGCGCCGGTACCGGCAGGCGTACCAAGTGCAGGGCGAACTGGTGGCATTGTTCCCGCAGGATGCAGAGTTGGTCTACGACCAGGCTCTGCTGGCCGAAAAGGCGGGCCAGCCCGATCGGATGGAGCAATTGCTCAGGCAGGTGATTGCGCGCCAACCGCAATACCACCATGCCTATAACGCCCTGGGTTATTCGCTGGCCGATCGTGGCACGCGGCTTGTCGAGGCCAAACAGTTGATCTTGAAGGCGCTGGAACTGGCGGCGGGCGATCCTTTCATCATGGACAGCCTCGGTTGGGTGGAGTTTCGCCTGGGCAACAAGGCCGATGCCAAGCGGTATCTGGAAGCCGCTTACAAGACACGGCCCGATGTCGAGATCGCAGCCCATCTGGGCGAGGTGCTGTGGAGCCTGGGCGACAAGGACGCTGCGTCCAGGGTCTGGAAAGAAGGGCAGCGCAGCAACCCTGACAACGACACCCTGAAGGAAACACTGCAGCGCCTCGGAGTCGCGCCCTGATGCGTAGCGCCATCGCCCTGATGCGCAGTGCCATTGTTGTCCTGCCCCTGCTGCTGTGGCTCGTGGGTTGCGCCCCGCCGGCACCCGGCGCCAGGGCGCAAGAAGATGCGTGGAGCGGGCGCATCGCGTTGCAGGTTCAGGCCCAAGCACAGGCACAAGGTGAAGGGCAAGGGCAAGGGCAAGCGGCGCAAGCGTTTTCTGCAATGTTCGAGTTGCATGGCAATGCCGATAGCGGCGGCTTGGTGCTGCTCAACCCGTTGGGCCAGCGCCTTGCACAACTGGACTGGAAGGACGGCCATGCACAGTTGCACAGCGGACAGGAAACACGTAGCTCGGACTCCCTCGATGCGCTGCTGCAAGACCTGACCGGTGCCGGCACCATCCCGGTGGCTGCACTTTTCAGTTGGCTCAAGGGCATCCAGGCCACGGCCACAGGCTGGCAGGCAGACCTTTCGGGCATCGCTGACGGACGCATCAGCGCGCGCCGCGATGACCCTGCCGCCACTTTACGCATCGCGCTGACCCGCTGACCTGGCGCCCCTGCCCCTGCGTTCCTGCGATGCAAGCCCTGTATGACCTGCCGGCCCCGGCAAAGCTGAACCTCTTTTTGCACATCACCGGACGGCGCGCCGACGGGTATCACCTGATCGAGTCGGTCTTCATGCTGATCGACTGGTGCGATACCCTGCATTTCGAGTGTCGTGCCGACGGAGCAATTTCGCGCCAAGACCTGGGCGCCCCGCTGCCCGCTGCCGACCTGAGCATACGGGCCGCCCATGCGCTGCGGGCGGCCACCGGCTGCAGGCAAGGCGCGCATATCGGGCTGCTCAAACGCCTTCCCGCGCAAGCGGGCATCGGCGGTGGCTCGTCGGATGCCGCGACCACCTTGCTGGCACTGAACCGGCTATGGGGTCTGGGCCTGTCGCTGTCGGCGCTGGAAAAGATCGGCGTGACGCTCGGTGCAGATGTTCCGTTTTTTGTACGCGGGCGCAACGCCCGGGTGGCGGGCATCGGCGAGATCATCACGCCGCTGGCGCATGGACAACTGCCGCCGGCATGTTTTGCGGTCGTCAAGCCCGCTGCCGGTCTGGAGACGAAGGCCATTTTTTCCTCGCCCCTTCTGAAGCGCGCTTCGGGCAGTGCTACAATCTCCGGCTTTGCTGCAGCCGATTTCGGCCGGGATGGCGACTGCTACCAGGATGCCGATTTCTGCCGAAATGACCTGCAGCCCGTTGCCCAGGCATTGTGCCCCGAGGTCACCCAAGCCATCGAATGGCTCAGGGCGCGCGGGTTGCAAGGCCGGATGACAGGCTCGGGCAGTGCGGTGTTTGCACAGATACCACAGGCGCCCGACTTGGGTCACGTTGGTGACTTGGGGGCAGCCCCCGAAGGCTGGCAGGTCAGGGTCTGTGAGAATCTGATGCTCCATCCTCTTGCAGGGTGGGCAGCAGACGAGGATTGAGGTGGGCTGCTTTCCGCAGTCGACCTGTGCAGGGGAGTCGCCAAGCTGGTTAAGGCACCGGATTTTGATTCCGGCATGCGAAGGTTCGAATCCTTCTTCCCCTGCCAAGTGGCGCACCATTTTTTTTCCGCGGACGGGACGGGCTTTTTTTCAGACTGCTGGGACGCTCATGCAAGCCAATCACCCCGACTTCATGGTTTTTACCGGCAATGCCAATCCCGGCATGGCAGTCGAAATAGCCCAACACTTGGGCACCTGCCTCGGTGCAGCCGATGTGGGGCGTTTCTCCGACGGTGAAGTGACCGTTGAAATCAAGCAGAACGTGCGCGCGCGGGATGTTTTCGTCGTGCAATCCACCTGCGCGCCGACCAACGAAAACCTGATGGAACTGCTGATCATGGTCGACGCGCTCAAGCGCGCATCGGCCGAGCGCATCAGCGCCGTGATCCCCTACTTCGGCTACGCCCGCCAGGACCGCCGGCCGCGCTCGACGCGGGTGCCGATCAGCGCCAAGGTGGTGGCCAACATGCTGCAGGCCGTGGGCGTCGCCCGCGTGCTGACCATGGACTTGCATGCCGACCAGATCCAGGGTTTTTTCGACATCCCGGTGGACAACATCTACGCCTCGCCGGTTTTGCTCGGTGATCTGCGCCAGAAGAATTACGAAGACCTGATCGTGGTCTCCCCCGACGTGGGCGGCGTGGTGCGCGCCCGGGCCTTGGCCAAGCAGCTCAACTGCGATCTGGCGATCATCGACAAGCGCCGCCCCAAGGCCAATGTGTCCGAAGTCATGCATGTGATCGGCGAGACCGAAGGCCGCAACTGCGTGGTCATGGACGACATGATCGACACCGCCGGCACGCTGGTGAAGGCCGCCGAGGTGCTCAAGGAGCGCGGAGCCAGAAAGGTCTACGCCTATTGCACGCATCCGATTTTTTCCGGCCCTGCCATCGAGCGCATCGCCCAGGGCACGGCCCTCGATGAAGTGGTGGTGACCAATACCATCCCCTTGAGCGACAACGCCCGGGGATGCACCAAGATTCGCCAACTCTCCGTGGCCCCGCTGATCGCAGAGACGATACAGCGCATTGCCAAGGGAAATTCGGTGATGAGTTTGTTTTCGGACCAGGACAGTTTGTTCTGACCGGTTCGGAAGCATTGCGTGAGCCTGCCGCCGCAATGGCGGGCCTTTTCAAATCAGGGGGCAGGCTGGTCGCGGCCACCCCTCTTTCAGGAGTCAATCATGAACTTCGTCGCTTTTGAGCGCGCCAAGCAGGGTACGGGTGCGAGCCGCCGTCTGCGCAATTCGGGCAAGACGCCCGGCATCGTGTATGGTGGTTCGGCCGAGCCCCAAATGATCGAGCTCGACCACAACGCGCTGTGGCATGCCCTCAAGAAGGAGGCGTTCCACTCCAGCGTGCTCGACATGGAGGTGGCCGGCAAGACCGACAAGGTCTTGCTGCGCGACGTGCAATACCACCCCTTCAAGCAGTGCGTGCTGCACATCGACTTCCAGCGCGTCGACGACAAGACCAGGCTGCACATGAAGGTGCCGCTGCACTACAGCGGCTCGGAAGAGTCCAACGCCGTCAAGGTCGACAAGTGCATGGTCAACCTGATCGTCAACGAACTGGACGTGACCTGCATGCCTTCGGACCTGCCGGAATTCATCGCCGTCGATCTGTCGAACCTATCCCTTCCATCGGCTGGCGCACGGTGGTCAGTGCCGGGTGTACGTGCAATGCCGCAGGCACATCGTCGAAGCCGACGACCGACATGTCTTGCGCAATCTTCAGCCCCTGCTCTTGCAGCACGGCCATCACGCCGAACGCGCTCAGGTCATTGGCGGCAAAGATGGCCGTGGGCCGCTTCTTGAGCGCGAGCAGCGCCAGCGCTGCGGCGCGCCCCCCTTCGAGGCTGTAGCGCCCGGGCACGACCAGCGCCGGGTCGCGCACCAGCCCATGCACGGCGACCGCTTCGTGATAGGCCCGCAACCGTTCCCCGGCCGAGCCGAGTTGTTCCGATCCGGCGATGAACGCAATGCGCTTGTGCCCCAGCTCGGCCAGGTGTTTCATCGCTGACCGGGCGCCCCCGTAGTCGTCTGCCGTTACGCACGGCAGTTGTGCGTGATCGAGCGGGCTGTCGACCATGGCCACCGGAAATCGCCCGCGCGCCAGCGCCTCGACGAAGCCCGGTTGATAGGGCGGCAGCGCCACCACGCCGTCGGTGAACTGTTGCAGCAGTTGCAGCACGTTGCTCGATGGCTGCTTTTCACGTTCCGGATGCGAGTAGATCAACACCTCGTTGCCGGCGGCCGCTGCGGCGCGCACGACACTGTTGACCACACCGATGATGAAGGGGATGTCCAACTGCAAGGCGATCACCCCGATCACGCCGCTTTGTCCCGAGGACAGCTTTTGTGCCACCCGGTTGGTGACATAGCCTTTTTCGGACGCCACCTTCAGGATGGCCGCCCGGGTGCGCTGCGCTATGCCGGGCTGGTTGTTCAGCGCGCGCGAGGCGGTCATCGTCGAGACGCCGGCCGCTGCGGCAAGGTCGGCCAGGGTGGGTGTGGTTCGGCTCACGGGGTACTCGCAAAAATCGGCGCCGGTTGTGCAAGCGCGCAGCCGGCGGCGTCGAACAGGTGGCAATGGGTCGAGACGATGCTGAAAGTCCCATTGTCGCCGGGCCGGACATGGCTGTGGCCGATGACCTTGGCAATCAGGCTCTCGCCGTTGCCGGCACCGTCCAGATGGACATAGCTGTGTTCGCCGAAATGCTCCACCAGCCGAACCCGCCTGGTGATCGTCGCAGCGTCGCCCATGCGGCCGGCCAGCAGGTGTTCGGGCCGGATGCCGAGCGTTACGCGGCTTGCCACTGCGGGCATTGCGCTGCGCTCACTGAGTTCGATGCGTTCGCCATCGACCCCTGCGTCGAGTTGCAGCACGACGCAACCGTCCCGGCAGGCGAGCACGGTTGCCGGCAGCAAGTTCATCTTTGGCGCGCCGATGAAGCCCGCGACAAACAGGTCGCGCGGACGGTGGTAGAGCTCCATCGGCGAGCCGATCTGGGCGACGCTGCCGTTGTCGAGCATGTCCTGCCCGGAGCGCAGCAGCACGATCTTGTCGGCCAGTGCCATGGCCTCGGTTTGGTCGTGCGTCACATAGATGGCGCTGGCATGGCCGAACTCGCGGTGCAGCCGGGCGATTTCGGCGCGCATGTGCACCCGCAATGCGGCGTCGAGGTTGGACAGCGGCTCGTCGAACAGGAACACATCCGGTTTGCGCACGATCGCGCGGCCGATGGCGACCCGTTGTCGTTGGCCGCCAGACAAGGCCCTGGGCAGGCGATCGAGCAGATGGCCGATTTGCAGGATCTGCGCGGCGTCCTGCACGCGGCGTTCGATCTCCCGCTTGTCGAGCCGGGCCTGGCGCAGGCCGAACGCCATGTTCTCGTACAGCGTCATGTGCGGATACAGCGCGTAGTTCTGAAACACCATCGCCACCTGGCGCTGTGCTGGCGGCACATCGTTCATGCGGATGCCACCGATGTGCAAATCGCCTGCGGTGATCGATTCCAGGCCCGCAACCATGCGCAGCAGCGTCGATTTGCCGCAGCCCGAGGGGCCCAGGAAGACGCAAAATTCGCCTGCGCCGACCTCCAGGTCCACGCCGCGTATGACCTGAACCCCGCCGTCATAGGTCTTGTGCACTGCTTCAAGGGTCACTTGGGTCATGTCGATCAGCCTTTCAGGGAGCCGGCCATCATTGCCTTGACGATGCGCTCCTGGCCGAAGGCATAGACCACGATCAGCGGCAGCGAGGTGAGCGTGACCACGGCCAGCATCGCCGGGAGGTTGGACGAGAATTCGCCCTGGTAATCCCACAGTGCCAGCGGCAAGGTGCGATTGCCCGGCGATGAGGTCAGCACATTGGCGAAGATGAATTCGTTCCACAGGTGCATGCCGTTGTAGATCGCCACCGTCGCAATGCCGGGCCCGGACAGCGGCAGGAAGATGCGCAAAAAGATGGTCCATGGGCCGCAGCCATCGAGTTGCGCGGCCTCTTGCAGTTCGCGCGGAATCTGGCGCATGAATTCGGTCAGGATGAACACCGACACCGGCAAACTCGTGGCCACGTAGGGACCGATCAGCGCAAACGGCGTGTCGTACAGACCCAGGTCGCGCGTCAGCAGATAGATCGGCACCAGCGTGATGTGCAGCGGCACGATCATCGCGGCGACGATCAGCCCGAACAATGCCTTGTCGAAGCGGAACTTCAGCCGCGCCAGCGCATAGGCCGCCAGCGCGGCGATGAGCACGATCAGCACCACCGAGGTGCCGACGACGAAGGCACTGTTGCGCAAATAGGTGAAGAACCCGCCTTGCAGGACGCTGGCGTAGTGGCTCCAGTCCAGGTGGCTCGGCAAGGCCCACACCGGCTTGTCGAAGCTGTCCTGCTGTGACTTCAGGCTGGTGAAGACAACGAAGGCCAGGGGCAGCAGCGTGAGCGCGAGCCAGCCGAGCGCGAGGGTCCAGACGATCCCCCTGGTCCAGGGTTTGGAGCGGGTCGTGCCGGCGCCGCGCATGTCACACCCGGGTCTCGAAACGCTTGGTCAAGCGCATGCCGAATGCGGCAATCAGGGCCACGACCAGGAACATGGCCGAGGCCACCGTGCTGCCATAGCCCAGTTGGAACGACGAGAACACCGTTCGGTACATATAGGTCGCCATCAGTTCGGAAGCGCCTTCGGGGCCTCCGCCGGTCATCACATAAATCAGGTCGAAGTAGCGCAGCGAGCCGATCACCGCGAGCATGGCGGCCGTGCGCACCGTGCCCTGCAGGTGCGGCAATTTGATCTTCCAGAAGATGGTCGCGTCGCTCGCGCCGTCGAGCCGGGCGGCCTCGCGCAGTTCAGGCGGGAACGAGGCCAGGGCGGCCAGGAACAAGATCATGTAGAAGGGGATGTTTTGCCAACAGACGACGGCCGTCACCGTGAGCAGCGCGAAACGGCGGTCGCCGAGCCAGTCCTGCGCCAGCGCCGTGGCGCCGATGGCGTTCAGCGCGGTGTTGATCGGCCCGAAGTGCGGGTCGAAGATGTTCTTGAAGATCACGCCCAGCGCGACACTGGAGAACAGCAACGGCAAGAAGTACAGGATCTTCAGCGTGCGCGAGCCACGGCCGGCCTTGTCGAGCAGCAACGCCAGCGCCAGCGCGATCGGCAGTTGCACCAGCACCGACATCAGTGCCAGCAGCAGGTTGTTGCCCAGTGCGCGCCAGAACAGCGCGTCGCGCAGCAGCGCCGACCAATTGTCCAGACCGACATCGACATGGCCCTTGCCCAGCCCGTTCCATTCGACCAGCGACAAGCGCAAGCTCTCGATCAGCGGGTAGAGCAGGAACACGGCCAAAAGCGCCAGGGCTGGCGCCAAAAACAGCGCTGGCGCCAACCATTCGGGCGCATGGCGCCGCCGGTCGGTCCATGGCGCAGCCGCCGTCGGCGTAGCCTGCCGGTTCATGGCTTACTTGAGGATTTGCGCGGCCAGCGCTTGCATCTTTTGCGCTGCTTCTTCGGGCGTGATCGACAGCCCGAACAGGGCCTGCACCGTGTCCTTGTGCAGTTCGGCCAACTGCGGCGGCAGTTCCTGGTCGTACCACAGTTGCACGGCCGGCGCGTCGGCCACCAGTTTCATCACCCGCTGCATCGGGGCATCGGCGATCGTCAGTTCCTTGACCGGCACCAGGCGCTTGTCTGCCAGGCGCGCCTTGACCGAGGCCTCGTCGAGCATCGTCGTGATCAACTGGTAGGCCGCCTCAGGCGTCTTGCAGGCCGTCGATATGCTGTAGAAGTTTTGCCCCACGGAGCCGACGACATTGCCCGCCTGCCCCTTGCCGCCCGGCACGCCGGGGAACGGGAAGAAGTCCACCTTTTTGGCGAATTCCGGGTTTTCGTTCTGGATGTTCGATGATTCCCAGGTTCCCATCAGTTCCATGGCGGCCTTGCCCGAGTACAGCAATCTGCGCGCTGCGCCAATGTCGTAGTCCAGGCCGTTGAAGCCCTGCGCGAAGGCGCCGGCCTTGACCAGCTCTTGCAGATATTTGCCGGCCTCGACGAAGGCCGGGTCGGCAAAGCTGCCACCCGGCGCGCGGGCAATGGCTTTGCGGAACACCTCCGGTCCGCCAATGCGGTCGACGAGGTACATGTAGTACATCGAACCGGGCCACTTGGCCTTGTTGGCCAGGGCAAACGGGGCCACGTCGTTGGCCTTGAGCGTCTCGACGAGCTTCATCAGTTCGGGCCAGGTCTTGGGCGGCGCGAGCCCGAACTTGGCGAAGATCTCGGTGTTGTAGTAAATCACGGCTGCGGTGGTGTTCTCTCCTGGCAGGCCGTAGGTTTTGCCCTGCCAGGTGATGGCGTCGAAGGCGCTGGGCAGGAAGCGCTCACGAAACGCGGGATCTTTGGCCAGGTAAGGACCGAGGTCGACGACTTGACCGGCCTTGATGTACTCGCGCAGCACCCCGCCGCCCCAACTCGTGAACACGCAGGGCGGCTCATTGGCCCCCATCGCGATCTTCAGCTTGGTCTTGTAGGCGTCGTTGGGGATTTGCGTGCGCTGCACCTTGAAGCCGGGGTTGGCCTTCTCGAAGCGCGCCTGCGCCTCCTGTATCAGCTTGGAGCCCCCGGGCTGGGTCTGAATGTCCCATTCGGTAATCACCTTGGGCTCTTGGGCGAGCGCTGCCGTCGCCAGCCCGAAGGCCAGCGCTGCGCTGCAAAGTGGTGCGGGATTCATCGGCAGTCTCCTGGATGCGTTATTCTTTTATCGTTATCGATAACGTCTCTTTTACCAATAGGTGTAAACCCGATTCGATACAGGGCGCGGCCGCGACCCGGTGGCCCAGCTCCGACCCCGGCGCATCGACCCTGTTTGCGCGACCTGGGGTAAGTACTGTATGGTTGTACGAACGTTATCGATAACGTTCACCTATCGGAGACATTCCGGAGACATTCCCGAAAGGCCGCCCCATGGATTTCTTACGCACCGAAGGCAAGAACATCGTCGATGCACGAGGCAGCGTGGTTCGCCTGGCGGGCACCTGCGCCGGCGGCTGGATGAACCTGGAGGACTTCATCAACGGCCATTCGGGCGCAGAACATACCTTGCGCCATCAGATGGCCGAAGTCCTGGGCGCCGCCCGGGCCGAGTTCTTCTTCGAGCGCCTGCTCGAGCATTTCTTCAACGAAAGCGATATCGCGTACATCCGAAGCCTGGGTGCGACAGTGGTCCGGTTGCCGCTGAACTACCGCCACTTCGAGGACGACGACAAGCCTTACGCCTACAAGGAAGCGGGGTTCGAGCGCCTGGGCCGGGTGCTCGACTGGTGCGACAAGCATGGCCTGTACGCCATCCTTGATTTGCACGCGGTGCAAGGCTGGCAAAACGTCCATTGGCATTCCGACAACGCATCGGGCATCAGCCTGTTCTGGCATGACGCCCATTACCAGGACCGCTTCGTCGCGCTGTGGTGCGAAATCGCCCGGCGCTACCGGCACCGGGCCGTGGTCGCCGGCTACAACCTGATCAACGAGCCCTGCGTCGGCAACCAACGCGGCGACCTGCCCTGGAACATCCACGGCAACTACCGGCCCGAGTGGCCGTTGCTCAATGCCGTGTACCGGCGCACCGTGCAAGCCATCCGCCAGATCGACGCCAGGCACATCATCTTTCTCGAAGGCGATTGCTATTCCCGGCAGTTCGCAGGGCTGGACGCTCCGTTTGCCGAGAACCTGGTCTACAGCAGCCACAACTACACGGCGGCCGGCTTCGGGCCGGGCAGGTACCCGGGTGTCATCGATCTGCCCGGCCCCAGGACTGCCGGGCCTGAAACCTGGGACCTGGCGCGGCAGGAGCAGGCTTTCCTGGAGCACGAAGGCACGGTGTTCACCGACCGGCACCAGGTGCCGCTGTGGATCGGCGAGTTCGGTTCGGTCTACAACGGTGCGGCGCACGAGGTGCCAGACCGCTTGCGCGCGATGGACGAGCAGTTGGGCCTGTTCGAGCGCCACCGCGCCCACTGGACCACCTGGACTTACAAGGATGTCGGCGTGATGGGCTTGGTGACGCTGGACCCGGCATCGGAGTACATGCAGCGCGTTGGCCACTTCATCGGCAAGAAACTGCTGCTCGGAACCGACCACTGGATGCAATGGATGCCGCCGACGCCGATCGGGCAGGCCGTCGGGCAACTGGCCGAGCAGGTCTGCGGGGTGATCGATGACGACGGCATCGACCGCCGCTACGGCCGGGCCTGTTTCAGCCAGTCGGCACTGTGCTTTTTCACCGGCGCAATGCTGCAAAGAAGCTATGTGAGCCTGTTTCAGGCGCTGACGGAAAACGACATCGACCGGACTCTTGCGTCCTTTGCGTTGCCGCAATGCCGCGTGAATCAGCCGCTGGAGGGCTTGATCCGCAAGTACGCGCCGTCCGCACGACGCGCAGATCGATGAATCCCCGCCCCCCTTTTCAACCCGTCAACCCGCGAACCCGCCCATCACCACCATGGAAACAGCATTTTCACCAGCCCCCTACAAGGACCCTGCGCAGCCCATCGAGGCCCGTGTGCGCGACCTGCTCGAGCGCATGAGCCTGGACGAGAAGATCGCGCAGATGCACGCCTTCTGGCTGATCCTCTCGGAGGACGGACAGCACCATGTGCGCCCGAGCGTGGGGTTCATCGACGGCACCGATCAGCCATCGTTTCAGCGGCGCTTGGCCAACGGGGTCGGGCAGGTCACGCGGCCGCTGGGCACGCACAGCGTCGAGGCCGGCAGCGGACTGCGCGCGCTGAACAAGTTGCAACGCTTTTTGCGCAATGAGACGCGGCTGGGCATCCCGGCGCTGTCGCACGAAGAATGCCTGGTGGGCTTGATGACCCGGGATGCCACGGCTTTTCCTTCGACGCTGGCGCTCAGCGCCAGTTGGAACCCCGAACTCATCGAGTCCGTCGCGCAGCAGATAGGCCAGGAATGCCGGCAGATCGGCTGCCATCAGGGCCTGGCGCCGGTGCTCGATGTGTCGCGCGACGTGCGCTGGGGCCGCACCGAGGAGACCTTTGGCGAAGACCCGTATCTGGTCGGCGTGCTGGCCACGCGCTATGTGCGGGGATTGCAAGGCCCGCAGCGCGACCTGCTGGCAACGCTCAAGCACTATGCCGGCCACTCGTTCAGCGAAGGGGCGCGCAACCACGCGCCGGTGCACCTGGGCTGGCGCGAGCTCAATGACGTTTTTTTGCTGCCGTTCGAGATGGCGGTCAAGCAGGCGAATGCCGGCTCGGTGATGCCGGCCTACCACGACATCGATGGCGAGCCTTGCCATGCGTCCAGGCATCTGCTGACCGAAGTGCTGCGCCATCGATGGGGCTTTGACGGGCTGGTGGTGGCCGACTATGTCGGCGTCAGCTTGCTGTACCGGCACCACCGGGTGGCGGCCGACGCGGCCGATGCTGCGGCGCTGTCCTTCAATGCCGGGCTGGATGTCGAGCTGCCGGCGGACGACTGCGCCATGCAACTGCGGCTCGCGCTCGAGCGCGGGGCCATCACGCTGGCCAAGATCGACGAGATCGTCGCCCGTGTGCTGAAGGAAAAATTCCGCCTCGGCCTGTTCGAGCAGACCTTCGAGGATCGCGCCGAACCGCCGAGGCTGCGCAGCCCCGAATGCGTGGCGACCGCGCTCGAAGCGGCGCGCCAGTCGCTCGTGGTGCTGGACAACCGCAGCGGCATCTTGCCGCTGGCGCCGGCGGCGCGCCAGCGCATCGCGGTGATCGGCCCGACGGCGGCCGACCCCATGGGCCAGCTCAGCGGCTACAGCTACCACGCCCATTCCATTGCCCCTGACGAAGTGCAAGACACCAGCCATATCGTCACCCCGCTGCAAGGCATTCAGGCACTGTTCGGCGCGAGCCTGGTCCGCTACGAGCAAGGTTGCCAAATTTTGGAGCAACGCAGCGCGGGAGCACCGGTGTTCCCCGGGGATGTGGACGACGCCGGCAAGCTGCCGCGCCAGGCTTCGCCGGTATCGCGCCGCACCGACCGCATCCCTGCCGCCGCGCAGGCCGCGCGCAGCGCCGACCTGGCCATCGTCTGCGTTGGCGATCTGGCCGGCCTGTTTCAAAGAGGAACCATTGCCGAGGGCTCCGACACCGACAGCCTGAGCCTGCCCGGGGTGCAGCAGCAGTTGCTCGAAGCCGTCGTTGCCACCGGCACCCCCACCATCGTGGTGCTGTCCGGAGGGCGCCCGTACAACCTCGGTGGTCTGGAAGACAAACTGGCGGCGTTCGTCATGGCTTTTGCCGGCGGCCAGGAAGGCGGCCGCGCGCTGGCCGAAGTCCTGGCAGGAAGGGTAGAACCCTCGGGCCGGTTGACGCTGTCCACGCCGGTCAACGTGGGCGCGATGCCCTACTACTACAACCACAAGCTCAAAAGCGGTGGCACGCCGATCGCGCTGCATTTCGGCAGCCCTTATCCGTTCGGACATGGGCTGAGCTATACCCGCTTCGAGTACCGGCGCCTGGCCGTCGCCACGCCCGAGGTGCCGATCGAAGACGGCCAGGTGGAGCTCAGCTTCGAGCTGGCCAACGTCGGCGAGCGCAGCGGCATCGAGGTGGTGCAGTTGTACGTGCGGGACTGCCAGGCCAGCCTGGTGCGCCCGGTGCGCGAGCTCAAAGCCTTCCGGCGCGTGGCGCTGGAGCCCGGGCACAGCGCGCGCGTCACTTTCCGCGTGCCGGTCGACATGCTCGGCTTCACCGGCATGACCGGCCAGCGTATCGTCGAACCCGGCCTGTTCGATCTGGCGCTCGGCGCATCGAGCGCCGATATCCGCCTGCGCGCGCAGGTGCAGGTGTGTGGCCCATTGCGCACCTTGGGCCGCGACTGGCGCATGGAAAGTCACAGCGAGGTCCAGCCCCTCTAAACTGTCTCTGGTAGCCACCGGCATCTTCATGGAGTGCACCAATGAGTTCAGCGATTTATCCCAGTTTGGCCGGCAAACGTGTGCTGGTGACCGGCGGCGGTTCCGGCATCGGCAGCGCGATCGTCGAAGACTTCGTGCGCCAGCAAGCCCGCGTCTGGTTCATCGACATCATCGAGGACGAATCGCGCACGCTGGCGCAGCGCCTTGGCGCCGGCCAAGCGCAGTTCCGGCACTGCGACCTGACCGACATCCAGGCCCTGTCCGCCTGCATCCGGGATATCGCGGCGCAGGCCGGGGGTCTGGACATACTGGTCAACAACGCGGCCAACGACGAGCGGCACCGGATCGAGGACATCACGCCGGCCTACTGGGACCAGCGCATCGCCGTGAACCTGCGCCACCTGCTGTTTTGCAGCCAGGCGGCGCTGCCGGCGCTCAAGGCCGCAGGCGGCGGCGCCATCATCAACCTGGGATCGATCTCCTGGCATCTGGCGCTGCCCGAGTTGGTGCTGTATGAAACCGCCAAGGCCGGCATCGAAGGCATGACGCGCGCGCTGGCGCGCGACCTGGGCCGGCACGACATCCGGGTGAACTGCGTCGTGCCCGGGGCGGTGCGCACGCCACGGCAGATGCGGCTGTGGCACAAGCCCGAAGAAGAAGCGCGCATGCTGGAGCAGCAATGCCTCAAGCAGCGCGTAGACCCCGAACATGTGGCCGCGATGGTGTCATTCCTGGCCTCGGACGACGCCCGCATGTGCACGGCGCACAACTACTTTGTCGATGCGGGGTGGCGCTGAACGACCGCCCGGCGCATTGCCATCCCGTCCCGCGAAGTCGTCCCACGAAGCCGAAAGCCCATCATGACTGAAAAACGCCCCCCCAAACCCTTTCGCTCCAACGCCTGGTTCGCCGACACCGAACGCCTGGACATGACGGCGGTCTACCTGGAACGCTTCATGAACTATGGCCTGACGCCGGCCGAGTTGCGCTCTGGCCGCCCCATCGTCGGCATCGCCCAGTCCGGCAGCGACCTGGCGCCGTGCAACCGCATCCACCTGGCGCTCGCGCAGCGCGTCAGGGAGGGCATTCGCGACGCCGGCGGCATCGCGATCGAGTTCCCGGTGCATCCGATCTTCGAGAACTGCCGGCGACCCACGGCCGCGATCGACCGCAATCTGGCGTACCTGGGGCTGGTCGAAATCCTGCACGGCTACCCCATCGATGCCGTGGTGCTGACCACCGGCTGCGACAAAACCACGCCGGCCGCCGTCATGGCCGCTTGCACGGTCGATCTGCCGGCCATCGTCCTGTCCGGCGGGCCGATGCTCGACGGCTGGATGAATGGCGAGCGCGTAGGCTCCGGGATGGTGATCTGGCGCGGCCGGCGCCAGTTGGCCGCCGGCACGATCGATGCCGAGCAGTACCTCGATGCCGCCCTCGCCTCGGCGCCCTCGGCCGGACATTGCAACACCATGGGCACAGCCTCGACGATGAACGCGCTCGCCGAAGTGCTCGGGCTTTCGCTGCCGGGCTGCGCGGCGATACCGGCGCCGTACCGGGAACGCGGGCAGATGGCCTATGACACCGGGCGGCGCATCGTGGAGATGGCCTACGAGGACCTGCGCCCATCGAAGATTCTGAGCCGGCCCTCTTTCCTGAATGCGATTGCCGCCGTGTCCGCGCTCGGCGGCTCGTCGAACGCGCAGCCGCACCTGCACGCGATGGCGCGCCACGCCGGCTTCGAATTGGGCGCGCAAGATTGGCAGCAGGCCCTGGACATCCCGCTGCTGCTGAACATGCAGCCCGCCGGCAAGTACCTCGGCGAGAGCTTTCACCGCGCCGGCGGAGTGCCGGCCGTGCTCAGCGAGTTGCTGCGCGCCGGCCGCATCGACGGCACTTGCGCCACCGTCACCGGCCAGACCTTGGCGCAGAACATCGAAGGCCGCAGCAGCCGCGACCGCGACGTGATTGCCGCCTACGACCAGCCGCTGATGGAGCGCGCGGGCTTTCTGGTGCTGAGCGGGAACCTGTTCGACTTCGCGATCATGAAGACCTGCGTCATCTCCGATGAGTTCAGGGCGCGCTACCTGAGCCAGCCGGGCCAGGAAGGGATCTTCGAATGCCGCGCAGTGGTCTTCGACGGGCCTGACGACTACCATGCGCGCATCAACGATCCGGCGCTGGAGATCGACGAGCAGTGCATCCTGGTGATGCGCGGTGCCGGGCCCCTGGGCTTTCCGGGGTCTGCCGAAGTGGTGAACATGCAGCCGCCGGACGCTTTGCTGCGGCGCGGCATCACCACACTGGCGACCCTGGGCGATGGCCGCCAGTCGGGAACCTCCGACAGCCCGTCGATCCTCAATGCCTCGCCGGAGGCCGCTGCCGGCGGCGGGCTGGCCTGGCTGCGCACCGGCGACCGCGTGCGCATCGACATGTCCCGTGGCCGCTGCGACATGCTGGTGCCCGAGGCCGAGATAGCGCAGCGCAAGCAGGCCGGAGTGCCGCCGGTGCCGCCGAGCCAGACGCCATGGCAGGAGCTTTATCGCGCCACGGTGGGCCAACTGGCCAGCGGTGCCTGCATGGAGCCTGCGCTGAAGTACCGGGGCGTGGCCGCCGCGCAGCCCCGGCACAACCACTGAAAACCACTGCAACCCGGACGCAGGAGACAAACCCCATGCGCACGCAACGACTCCTGGGCGCGGGTTTTTGCGCGCTGACCTTGGCGCAGTCCCTGGCCGCCCCTGCTCCTGCCGCCCCTGCCCCGACACCACAGGCCGGCGGCACGCTGAACGTCGGCCTGTACGCCCAGCCGGCCACGCTCGATCCGGCCGGCCGCAGCGGCGATGCCGGCTCGCAGGCCGTCCTCTACGCGGTGTACGACCCGCTGATCGACATCCAGCGCGACGGCAGCTACCACAGCGCGCTCGCCACCAGCGTCGAGCGCTCGCCGGACAGCCGCCGCTGGACGGTCACACTGCGCCAAGGGGTGCGCTTTCATGACGGCACGCCGTTCAATGCCCAGGCCGTGGCTGCGCACTTCAAACGCCTGGCCGATCCCGACACGCGCTGCACCTGCCTGCCGACGGTGCAGGCGATCACGGCCATCGAGACGCCGGCCGACGACACCGTGGTGTTCCGGTTGGCCAGTGGCTGGGCCTCGTTTCCGGCGCAGGTTCTGGGGGCCAGCTTTGCCTTCATCCCCTCGCCGACGGCGGTCGCCGCCGCGGGCGCCGACTACGGCATCCGGCCGGTGGGCACCGGTCCGTTCAAACTGGTGCAGTTCACGCGCGGCGACCGCATCGTCGTCGAGCGCAATGCGGCCTACTGGCGCGCGGGCCTGCCCCATCTGGAGCGCATCGTCTTCAGACCGCTGCCCGACGAGCAAACCCGCTTGCAAAGCCTGCGCGCTGGCGACATCGATCTGATGCAGACCATCAATCCCCTGCAGGCCGAGCAGGCGCGCGCCGCCGGCTTGCAGGCACGCATCAACATCGGGCTGGGCTCGCAGATGGTGGTGCTGGACCATTCCCGCGCACCGTTCAGCGACCCGCGCGTGCGGCGCGCGTTGGCCTTGGCCGTGAACCGCGAGGCTTTCGTCAAACTGATGACCAACGGCATTTGCCGGCCCGGCCAAGGCCCGCTGGGCGAAGGCTCCCCGTATGACGGCCAAGCCCCCTGGCCGGGATACGACCCGAAGACGGCCCGTGAACTGCTGGCGGCCTACGGCAAGCCGGTGGCGTTCGAGCTGCTGACGCTGGCCAGCCCGGAGGGCCGCAAGCAGGCCGAAATCCTGCAACGGATGTGGCGCGCAGTCGGCGTGCAGGCGCGGCTTGCGCCGCTGGATCTGCCGCAGCTCATCGACCGCGTGCTGGCCAAGAAAAACTTCGAGGCCGCGACCTGGGTGGCGCAGGAGTACCCCGATCCCGATGGCTTGTTCGAGGGCTTCCATTCGCGCGGCCGCTTCAATTACATGAGGTACGCCAACCCGCAGCTCGACGCGCTGCTCGAACTGGCCCGGGTCAATGCCGACCCGAAAGTGCGCCTGGAAAGCTACCAGCAGGCCAACCGGATTTTGGCCGAGGACGCGCCGGTCATCTTTTTGATGCGCAAGATCGGCGCCATCATCCACAAGCCTTCGGTGCGCAACGTGCCGCCTGCGCAATGGGCCGGCGTGCAGATCTTCCGCGCCACCGAAATCTGGCTGCAAAAATAAGCACCAGGCGCTGGCGATGAACGCCTGGGTCCGCCACCTGCTGCGGCTGCCGCCCGTGCTGTTGGGCACGACCGTGCTGACCTTCGTGCTCGTCAACCTGCTGCCGGGCGATCCGGTGCCGGCCATGCTCGGCGAGCAGGCCGCGCCGGCCCAGATCGCGGCGCTGCGCGAGCAGTTGGGGCTGGAGCGGCCCGTGCTGCTGCGCTACTTCGATTGGCTCGGGTCGGCGCTGACCGGCGACCTGGCGCGCTCGCTGATGACCCGGGAGTCGGTGGCCGAGGCCGTGCTGCAACGCTTGCCGGTCTCGCTGGAACTGATGCTGCTGGCGCAGGCCACAGCGCTGCTGGTCGGCCTGCCGCTCGGGGTGCTGGCCGCCTGGCGCCGCGACGGCGCGCTCGATCGCCTGATCAGCGCCGGCGCCTACGGCCTGCTGTCGACGCCGGTATTCATCCTGGCCATGGTGCTGATCTATGTCGTCGCGGTGCGGCTCGGCTGGCTGCCGGCCACCGGCTACACCGCGATCGGCACCGACCTGGGCGCCAACCTGCGCAGCATGGTGCTGCCGGCCCTGGTGCTGGCCGCCGCGCCGACGGCGATTTACGCCCGTCTGGTGCGCAGCGACATGATCGCCACGCTGCAGGAAGACTTCATCCTGCTGGCCAAGGCCCAGGGTCACAGCGTGGCCCATATCCTGTTGCGCCAGGCACTGCGGCCATCGCTGCTGCCGATGATCACCGTGTTCGGCATCAACACCGGCGTGCTGATGGGCGGCGCGGTGATCATCGAGCATCTGTTCGCGCTGCCCGGCATGGGCAGCCTGATGGTCGAGGCCATCCTCAGCCGCGACTACCCGCTGCTGCAAGGCGTGGTGCTGTGCATTGCCGTCGCCTTTTGCCTCGTCAACCTGCTGGTCGACATGGCCTACCTGCTGCTCGACCCGAGGATGCGCCATGGCTAGGCCGGCGCTCCGGCCAGGCGCCGCCGCGCGCGCTGCCTGGCTGCTGCTGGCCCTCGCATGGCTCGGCGGGCTTGTCGCTGCGGCGCTGCTGGCCCCCTGGCTCGGGCTGCCGGATCCGGCCGGCGCTGCCGACTTCGCCGAACTGTCCGTGCCGCCCTCGCCGGCGCACTGGCTCGGCACCGACGATGTCGGACGCGACCTGTTGTCGCGCGTCATCTGGGGCACGCGCATCTCGCTGACCGTGGGGCTGGGCGCCACGCTGATCGGGCTGCTGGCCGGCGGCGCGCTGGGCCTGACGGCGGGCTATCTGCGCGGCCGCTACGAGCAGGCCGTGCTCTGGCTGCTCGACGTGATCCTTTCCTTCCCGCCGCTGGTGGCGGCATTGACGATCAGTGCCGTGCTCGGCCCGAGCCTGGCCAACGTCACCCTGGCCATTGCCTTCATCAAGGTCCCGGCCTTTGCCCGCGTGACCCGCGCCGCCACGCTGCTGCATGCGCAGCGCGAGTTCGTGCTGGCGGCCCACTCGCTGGGCGCATCGCACGGCGATGTGCTGCTGCGCGAGTTGCTGCCGAACGTGCTGCTCGCGATCCTTGGCTACGCGCTGACGAACGTGGCGGTGGCCATCGCCACCGAAGGTGCTCTGGCGTTCCTGGGCTTGAGCGTGCCGCCGCCCGCCGCCAGTTGGGGCGCGTTGATCGCGCAAGGGCGGCCCGTGCTCGCCGAGGCGCCGCATGTGGCGCTGATCCCGGCGCTGGTGATGTTCGTCACCGTCCTCACGCTCAACCTCATCGGCGACGCTTGGCACAGACGCTTCGATACCCGGGGAGCGGTGCTGTGAGCGCCGCCCGGCCGCCCGAAGGCGCGCACACCGCAGCCGCAGGCGAAGGTATTCCATCGAGCGCCGCCCGGCCGCCCGAAGGCGCTCCAGCGGGCGCGCTGCTCGAAGTGCGCGACCTGGCGCTCTGGCTGCGCAGCGGCGACATGCCGGCGCCGCTGCTCGATGGCATCAGCTTTGACATCGCCGCCGGCCAGATGCTGGGCCTGGTCGGCGAGTCCGGCTGCGGCAAAACAGTGCTGTCGCGCACGCTGCTCGGGCTGCACCGGCCGGGCAGCGTGGCGCGGGTCGCAGGATCGATCCGCTTTGCCGGGCGCGAACTGGGCACTCTGGCCGAACGCGACTGGCGGGCGCTGCGCGGCGTCGGCATCGCGATGGTGTTTCAAGACCCGATGACCGCGCTCAACCCGGTGCTGACGGTAGGCACGCAGATCGGGTATGCGCTGACCTGCCGGCTGGGCCTGTCGCGCGCCCAGGCGCGGCGCCGCACGCTCGAACTGCTCGAGCAGGTCGGCATGCCGGACCCGGCGCGGCGCGCGCACCAGTACCCGGTGCAGTTGTCCGGCGGCCTGCGCCAGCGCGTGGTCATCGCGCTGGCGCTCAGTGGCAACCCGCAACTGCTGATCGCCGACGAGCCGACCACGGCGCTCGACGTCACCGTGCAGGCGCAGGTGCTCGATCTGCTCGACGGCCTGCGCCGCGAACGCCGCATGGCGGTGCTGCTGATCAGCCACAACCTGGCCGTGGTGGCCGCCCATGCCGACCGCGTCGCGGTGATGTATGCCGGGCGCATCGCCGAAATCGGGCCCAGCGCAGCCCTGTTCGCCGCGCCGCGCATGCGCTACAGCGCGGCGCTGCTGCGCGCATTGCCGCGACTGCACGACGATCGCCAAGCCCGGCTGCAAAGCATCGACGGCAGGCCGCCGGACTGGCGCGCGCTCCCGGCCGGCTGCCGCTTTGCGCCGCGCTGCCCCCAGGCCGACGCCCGCTGCGCCGCCGAACCGCCGCCGCTGTCCGGCGATTTGCAAACCCCGCACCGCTTCGCCTGCTGGCATCCCGCGCCAGCCGGGCCGGCGCTGCCGCAGGCTGCGCGATGAAGGCCGCCGCATTGCTGCAAGCCAAGGACGTGCAGGTCGACTTCACCGTGCGCGGGCGGCGCCTGCAGGCCGTCGCCGGCGTCACGCTGTGCCTGGCCCCTGCAGAAGCACTGGGCCTGGTCGGCGAGTCCGGCTGCGGCAAATCCACCTTTGGCCGCGCGCTGGTGCGCCTGGTGCAGCCCACGGCCGGCACCGTCTGCTTCGACGGCATCGATGTCACGCGGCTGGACATGGCGCGCCTGCGCATATTGCGGCGCCGTATGCCGATCGTGTTCCAGGACCCGATCTCTTCGCTCAACCCGCGGCGCAGCATAGGCCAGACCATCGCCGAGCCGATGCGCTACGCCGGCCTGCGCGACCCCGCTGCGCAGGCGCGCCAAACGCAGGCGTTGCTCGAGCGCGTCGGGCTCGATCCCGCGTTGGCGGCGCGCCAGCCACACCAACTGTCAGGCGGCCAGTGCCAGCGGGTGTCGATCGCGCGGGCGCTGGCCGCCGGGCCGCAATTGCTGATCTGCGACGAAGCCGTGTCGGCGCTCGATGTCTCGGTGCAGGCACAGATCGTCAACCTGCTGCAAGACCTGCGGCGCGCCCGCGCTCTGGCGCTGCTGTTCATCTCGCACGACCTGGCCGTCGTGCGCCGCATCGCCGACCGGGTGGCGGTGATGTACCTGGGCCGGCTGTGCGAGGTGGCCGATGTGGAGCGCTTTTTCGCCGCGCCCGCCCACCCCTACAGCCAGGCGCTGCTGTCTGCGGTGCCAGACATGGACGGCAAGCGCCGGCATGCGCGCATCACGCTGCACGGCGAACTGCCGTCGCCGCTGGCGCCCCCGAGCGGCTGCCGTTTTCGTACCCGCTGCCCGCGTGCGCAAGCACGCTGCGCGGCCGAGGCGCCGCTGCTGCGCGAGATCGCGCCCGGCAGCAGCGTTGCGTGCCACTTTCCGGACGAGCCTGCACCATGAACCAGAACCCGGCTGCATCGCTGACCCGGCCGCGCAACGCCGTGGTCATTTTGCTCGACAGCCTGAACCGCCACCTGCTGGGCGCCTATGGCGCCACCGAGTTCGAGACCCCGCAGATCGACCGCTTTTGCGCCAGCGCCCTGCGCTTTGACCGGCACTATGCCGGCTCGCTGCCGTGCATGCCGGCGCGCCACGATATCTTGTGCGGTGCGCTGGACTTCCTCTGGCGCCCCTGGGGCTCGATCGAAGTCTGGGAGGACGCGATCACCTACTGGCTGCGCAACGCCGGCGTCGTCACCCAACTGATCTCGGACCATCCGCACCTGTTCGAGAGCGGCGGCGAAAACTACCACGCCGACTTTCAGGGCTGGGACTATCTGCGCGGCCACGAAAGCGACCCGTGGAAAACGGCGCAAAGCGAGTGCGCCATTGGCGCCCCGCTGCACCAGGTGCTGCCCGGCCCCTTCCCGCACGAGTACGACACCAATCGCACCTGGTTCAAGCGCGAAGAAGACTTTCCCGGCCCGCAGACCATGGCCAGCGCCGCGCGCTGGATCGACGAGAACGCCGGACGGCATCAGCGTTTCTTCCTGATGATCGACGAGTTCGATCCGCACGAACCCTTCGACACGCCACAGCCCTGGGCCTGCCGGTACCGGCAGGCCCAGGGGGCCGATGAGCACCAGCCGCTGCTGGTATGGCCGCCCTACGCGGTGGATGCGATCGAGCGCGGCGTGCTCACGGCCGCCCAGGCGCAGGAACTGCGCAACAACTACGGCGCCAAGCTGTCGATGATCGACCATTGGCTGGGCCGGGTGCTCGACGCGATCGAGCGCAATCGGCTGGCCGCCGACACCGCCGTGATCCTGTGCACCGACCACGGCCACTACCTCGGCGAGCGCGACATCTTCGGCAAACCGGGCGTGCCGCTGTACCAGCCGATGGTCCATATCCCGCTGATGATCCGCTGGCCCGGCATGGCGCCGGGCCGCCGCGACATGCTGACAACGAGCGTGGACATCCACGCCACCATTGCCGACATCTTCGGCGTGTCGGCCGCGCACCGCACGCATGGGCGCTCGCTGCTGCCCGCCATCGCCGACCCGGGCCAGCAGGTGCGCGAGTATTTGCTGGCCGGCGTCTGGGGCCGCGAGGTGCATTACATCGACCGCAGCCACAAATACGTTCGCGCCCCGGCGCAGGCCAACGCGCCGCTATCGATGTGGTCCAACCGCTGGTCGACGATGCCGCAGCACCATGTGCCGGGCCGGCGCCTGCTGCCACCCGACCGCCGCGCGCGCATCGACTTCATGCCCGGCAGCCAGGTGCCGGTGCTGCGCCAGCCCTTCGTCGAGGGCGACCTGCTGCCGCTATGGGCACGGAACCTGCGGTTCAGCGGCAACCACCTGTGGAACCTCGACGCCGACCCCGGCGAGCAGACCGATCTGGCCGGCAGCGCGCTGGAGGCCGAGTACGCGCACAAACTGCACGCCGCGCTGCTGGCCATCGAGGCGCCGGATGACCAGGCCATCCGGCTCGGGCTTGGGCTTTGATACGGCCCAAAGCAGCGCCGGCACCGGCGGGCAGGCGCGAGCCATTGCCGTGCTGGCGCACCGCAGCAGATGGCTGCCCGGAATTCCCGGGGCTTTTCTCGCGGCATCTCGCAGCATCTCGCGGCACCCGGTTCCGACAGCGCCCAGACAGCGCCCATCGTCGCGTAGTCCTGGCCCTGGTCGGTGTGCGCCTGACCTTTGGCCCACACGACAGCGCATCGAGCAGTCGAATCCGCCGCGCCAGTATCCGCCGCGCCAGTCCATGGGCGTCGGCAGCGGCGGCCTTGGGCTGGTCCGTGCGAGCACCTATTCCGCGCAAGCCAGCACCCGGTGCCGATGGATGGGTTCATGACTGCGCGCACACCGCGTTGGACAAGGCTCGGCCCGGCGGCATTTTCAGCGGCGATGCACAATGCCGGAGCCAGGCCGTCGAACCCCGATGCGGCCCCGCCCCCGGGCCGCACCGGCTGGCACGGCGCCCGACCCTCCATTGCCAGCCCCCAAGCACCGTCCCGTCATGAACAAAAACCTGTGGCTGCTGGCTTTGTGCCAAGGCTTTTACCTGACCAACAGCATCGTCTTCATTGCCGTCAACGGCTTGGTGGGGCTGGAGCTGGCGCCCTTTGGCTGGATGGCCACGCTGCCGGTGATGGGCTATGTGGTTGGCGGCGCATTGTCGACCGCGCTGGTGGCGCGCAGCCAGAGGCAATGGGGGCGCAAGCGGGCGTTCCAGATCGGGCTGGCCGTGGCGGCGGCATCGGCAGCGCTGTGCGCCTGGGCCGCTTTCAGCGCCAACTTCTGGCTGCTGTGCACGGCCACCGTGGTGGCGGGTTATTACGTCGCCAACAGCTCGCTGTACCGCTTTGCCGCCGCCGAACTGGCCGCCACCGCCTACCGCGAAAAAGCCGTGTCGCTGGTGTTGGCCGGCGGTCTGCTGGGTGCGGTGATCGGCCCCAACCTGGCCAACGCCACACGCACGCTGTTCCCGGTGCCGTTTGCCGGCTGCTACATCGCATTGATAGGCGTGGCGCTGTTGTCGATGCTGTGCATGAACGCGATCCGCTTCGAGGCCCCGCCCGTGGTGCTCGATGCCGCCGGGCAGCCCGCCCGGGGCCGGCCACTGGCCGAACTGATGCGCCAGCCCGCCTTTGTCGTCGCCATCCTGGGGGCGGCACTGGGTTATGGCGTGATGAACCTGCTGATGACGGCGACCCCGCTGGCCATGAAGATTTGCAGCTTTGATTTCAACGCCACCGCGCAGGTGCTGCAATGGCATGTGATCGGCATGTTTGCGCCCGGCTTTGTCACCGGCCACCTGATCAAGCGCTTTGGCGTGCTGTCCATCATGGGCGCGGGCGTGTTGCTCAATGCCGGCTGCGTGGCCATTGCGCTGGCGGGGGTGGCGCTGCAGCACTTCGGCATTGCGCTGTTCCTGCTTGGAATGGGCTGGAACTTCCTGTTCACCGGCGCCACCACCTTGGCGATGACGGCCTACCGCCCCGAAGAAAAAGACCGTGCCCAGGCGATCGTCAATTTCTGCGTGTTTGCCACGCTGGCGCTGAGCTCGTTTTCCTCCGGTGTGCTGGTCACCACGCAGGGCTGGACCTTGCTCAACGCCGGATCGCTGGCGCCGATCGCAGTCACCGGAATGGCACTGGCCTGGCTGGCGGCCAAGCGGCGGGCGATTGCGTGACACCGGCGATTCGGGCGCCATCGGAGCAGGTGTGGAATTGAGCGTCCCCGCGCCTGTGCGCCGTGAATATGTATGCACGCTGGTTTCATGGGTCGCGGGCGGCTTTCTGGCGCGAACCGGGGGACGGTGGGCCTGGGGGTAAAAACCAACGGGCCCGGCATGCAACGCATGGATCGACTTTGCGGCGGGCATCAGGCTTCGTCGTGAGCTGCTGGCCCAGGGGGCTGGTGGATGACGCCATGGCCTCGGCGGCATGGAAAAGAAGGGCCTGCGCCCTCCTTATCCTCCTTTGGATTGGCGCGCCGCTCACCACAATGGCCAGACATACAGCGTCATGCCGCCGCCATGCCATCCAGCCAGGAAAAAAGCCTGCCCGCGTCCGGGCGCAAGCTGCAAAAAGCACGCGCAGACGGCCAGGGTGCGCGCTCGCGCGAGCTCTTGCATCTGGCCATTTTGGGTGCGGGGAGCGCCGGCATGTGGCTGCTGGCGCCGCAGTGGCTCGATCGCATGCAGTTGGCGCTGGGCCGGCAGTTGGCGTTTGACGCTGCCGCCATCGCGGCGCCCGGCACCATGCTCGACCGGCTGCGGGATATGGTGCTGCCGGGCCTGGTGGCGGGCACCGGGTTTGCCGTTCTCACCGGCGTTGCGGCGCTGGTCGGCGCACTCGGCGCTGGCGGCTGGATCCTGAGCACCCGGCCGATACAGCCCCGGTTCAGTCGGCTCGATCCGGTCGCCGGTCTGACCCATCTTTTCTCCCGTCAGCAGATGGCCAATGTGCTCAAGATGGTGTTGATGACAGGGGTGCTGGGCGTGGTGGCCTGGCAATTTCTCGCCGGCAGCATGGCCACGGTGGCGATGCTGGTGCTGCAACCCTCGCCGCGCGCGCTGGGCCTGCTGGTCGACTGGTTGGGCGCGGGCCTGGGTTGGCTGCTGTTGGTGCTGTTGCTGGCGGCGCTGGTCGATGTGCCGATGCAGGCCTGGTTCTTCAAGGCGCGTCTGAGGATGTCGCACCAGGAAGTCCGGCAGGAGCACCAGGAGTCGGACGGCAATCCCCACACCAAGGGCCGCATCCGCCAGCGCCAGCGCGACCTGGCCGAGCGGGCCAGCGTCAGCGCCGTGCCCCGGGCCGATTTTGTGGTGATGAACCCGGCCCACTATGCGGTGGCGCTCAGGTATGACGAAAAGACCATGGGCGCGCCGCAGGTCATTGCGCGCGGCACTGATCTGCTGGCCTTCAGGATCCGCGATCTGGCCCGCGCGCATGGCGTCCCGGTGTTGCAGTCGCCCCGGCTGGCGCGCGCGCTCTACGCCCATGCCGAGCTCGATCAGGCGATTCCGGCCCCGCTGTACGCGGCCGTGGCCCAGGTGCTGGCCCATGTCTACCGCCTCAAGGCCGCCTTGCGGGGCGAGGGCCAGATGCCCGGGCATCTGACCGAGCCGGATGTTCCACCGGAGCTCGATCCGCTGAACCCGCCCCGGCACACTCCCGCGCCAGGGGTTGCCGTATGAGCCGCATCACCGAATCGCTGCTGCGATGGCAGCACTGGGCGCGCGCCCACACCGGCGCCCTGGCCGGCTTGACGGCGCCGCTGCTGGTGGTCGCGATCCTGGCGCTGATGGTGCTGCCCATTCCGGCCTGGATGCTCGATGCGTTTTTCACGCTGAACATCGCCGTGGCGCTGATGGTGATGATGGTGGCGGCGTATATGCTGCGCCCGCTGGATTTCGCGGCCTTTCCGTCGGTGCTGCTGCTGACCACGCTGATGCGTTTGTCGCTGAATGTGGCCTCGACCCGCGTGGTGCTGCTCGAAGGCCATACCGGCCCGGGGGCTGCGGGAGCGGTGATCGAGGCGTTCGGGCATTTTTTGATTGGCGGCCACTTTACCGTGGGGCTGATCGTGTTCGCCATCCTGGTGGTGATCAATTTCGTGGTCGTGACCAAGGGGGCCGAGCGAATCGCCGAAGTCTCGGCCCGGTTCACGCTCGACGCGATGCCCGGCAAGCAGATGGCCGTCGACGCCGATCTCAATACCGGCCTGATCGATGACAAGGAGGCCAAGCGCCGGCGCGCCGAAGTGGCCGAGGAGGCGAACTTTTTCGGCGCGATGGATGGCGCCTCCAAGTTCGTGCGCGGCGATGCCGTGGCCGGCATATTGATCTTGCTGATCAATATCGTCGGGGGCTTCGCCATTGGCGTGCTGGAGCATGGCCTGTCGGCCCGGCAGGCCGCCGACAGCTACATTTTGCTGGCCATCGGCGATGCGCTGGTGGCGCAGATTCCCGGTCTGTTGATTTCGATGGCCGCTGCGATGGTGATCGCGCGCGTCGGCAAGGACCATGACATGGGCCGCCAGATCGTCCAGCAGTTGTTCATGTCGCCGCGCGTGCTGGGGGTGAGCGCAGGCGTTTTGCTGCTGCTCGGTGTGATCCCCGGCATGCCGCACATGGTCTTTCTGATCCTGGGCGGGCTGCTGGGCTACGGCGCCTGGCTGATGCACCAGTGCCAGAAGGTGCCGCCGGACGATGCGGCGCCGCCTCCCGCCAGCGATGGCGAGGCCAGTTGGGACGACCTGCAGCCGGTGGATCTGCTGGGCCTGGAACTGGGCTACCGCCTGATCAGCCTGGTCGACAAGAGCCGCCAGGGCGACCTGCTCACGCGCATCAAGGGCGTGCGCCGCAAGTTTGCGCAGGAAGTGGGTTTCCTGCCGCCGGCCGTGCATGTGCGCGACAACCTGGAGCTCAAGCCCGGCGGCTACCGCATCACGCTGCGCGACGTGATCGTCGGCGAAGGCGAGGCTTTCCCCGGCCTGTTCCTGGCGATCAACCCCGGCGGCATCAGCACCCCGCTGATCGGCATGCCCACCACCGACCCGGCCTTTGGCCTGCCCGCGCATTGGATCGATGCGCAGCACAGGGAAGCCGCGCAAATGGCCGGTTTTACCGTGGTGGACTGCGCCACCGTGATGGCCACCCATTTGTCGCACTTGATGCAGGTGCAGGCGGCCCGGCTGCTCAGCCGCACGGAGACCCAGCAGTTGGTCGAGCATGTGGCCAAGCTGGCGCCGCGGCTCATCGAGGAAGTGGTGCCGAAAATGGTCTCGATCGCCGCGTTCCAGAAAGTGCTTGCGCTGCTGTTGCAAGAGGCGGTGCATATCCGTGACATCCGCACCATCGTCGAGACCCTGGCCGAACATGCCGGCAGCGTCTCCGACCCGGTCGAGTTGGCCCGGCGCGTGCGCATTGCGCTCGCGCCGGCCATCGTGCAGCAGATCTACGGCCCGGCCCGCGAGCTCGATGTCATCGCCATCGAACCCGGCCTGGAGCGTCTGTTGGTCCAGGCCCTGGGCAATGCCAACGGCACAGGCCCGGCGCTGGACCCCGGCGTGGCCGATCTGCTCACGCACAAGGCGGCCGAGGTGGCCCTGCAGCAAGAGGAAAAGGGCCTGCCCGCCTGCCTGCTGGTGCCCGACCAGATCCGCAGCGCCATCGCCCGCCTGCTGCGCCGTGCCGCGCCCCGGTTGCAGGTGCTCGCGCACAGTGAGATTCCGGAGACCCACAGCATCCGCATCGGGCCTATCCTGCAAGGGGCAGCCGCATGAACATCCAACGCTTTCACGCATCCACCTCCCGGGAGGCCCTGGCGAAAGCGCGCATGGCCTTCGGCGACGGCACCCTGATCCTGTCCAACCGCCCCACGGCCCAGGGCGTCGAAGTGCTGGCCACGGCCGAAAGCCTGCTGTCGGCGCTCGATGCCACTGCGGCCAGCCCCCCACCCCCTCCACCGGCCCCACCCGCCCCACCCCGCCCAGGTCGCCCGGAGCGCAATCCGGTGGCGCAAGACACCGAACAACTGGCGATGAGCACCCTGTCGTTTCAGGATTACGTGCGCGAGCGCATGTTGCGCCGCCGCCATGAGGCCGCACTGCAGGGCCCCGCGCAAGCGCCCCCGGCAACGCCAACCCCGTCAGGGCAGCGCCGCGAACCGGCGCCCACGCCGATACCGGCGGCGTCCGGGCCCATGCCTGCGCCGGCGTTCGAACCGATGCCGGCGTCCGCCGTGGCACACCCCCACCCGCCCGGCGTGGCGCAGCAACTGCATGCGATGCAGGCGCTGATCGAAGAGCGACTGGACACGCTGGCCTGGCTGGGGCAGGCGCGCCAGCACCCGATACAGTCGCAGCTGATGCTCAAGCTGATCCGCGCCGCCTACTCGCCCACGCTGGCCCGCGCACTGCTCGAACGCATGCCGCCCGACCTGTCGGCCGCCGCCTCGGTGCGCTGGCTGTTGCAAGCGCTGGCACACAACCTGCGCACCGATCTGGCCGCACCCCCGCTGTACGAGCAAGGCGGCATCTACGCGCTGCTCGGAGCCACCGGCGTGGGCAAGACCACCACCATCGCCAAACTGGCAGCGCTGTGCGCCCGCAGCCACGGCGCCGACAGCGTGGGCCTGATCACGATGGACGGCTACCGCCCGGGCGCGCATGAGCAGTTGCGCAGCCATGGCCGCATGCTGGGCATCGTCGCCCATCTGGCCCATGACCGCGCCGCGCTGCACGACCTGCTGGGCCTGTTTTGCGGCAAGAAGCTGGTGCTGATCGACACCCCCGGTCTGCCCCCCCGCGACCCCCGCAAACGCGAACTGACCGATCTGCGCGATCTGCCCCAGGTCAACCGCTTGCTGGTGCTCAACGCCGGCTGCCACGGGGATACGCTCGACGAGATGCTCGGCGCCTACGAGAGCGGCGCTGGCGCTGGCCCGCCGCAGGCGCTGCAAGCCATCCTGTCCAAGCTGGACGAAGCGGCCAAGCCAGGCCCGGCGATCGATGCGCTGATCCGCCACCGGGTGCTGCTGCGCGGCCTGACCCAGGGCCAGCGCGTTCCCGAAGACTGGCAGCGTGCCGATGCGCAGCAACTGGTCAGCGCATCGATGCGCGCCCCGGCCCCATCGGCCTTCGACCCCAAGGCCAGCGAGTTGAACTTCTTCTTCGCGCCAACGCCTGCGCATGGTGTCTGGCACCACTGATCCGATGTACACCGCCAAAGGCCAGCTCGACCGCGATGCGCTGCTGCGCCAGCATGTCCCGCTGGTGCGCAAGATCGCGCACCACATGATCGCCAAACTGCCCGCCAATGTGGAGCTCGATGACCTGATACAGGTCGGCATGATGGGCCTGGCCGACGCCCTGTCGCGCTACCAGGTGGCCCAGGGCGTGCAGTTCGAGACCTTTGCCAGCCAGCGCATCCGCGGCGCCATGCTCGACCAATTGCGCGAGGGCGACTGGATGTCGCGCAGTGCGCGCAAGAGCCAAAAAGAGATCGAGCAGGCCGTGCACAGGCTGGAGCAAAGACTGGGCCGCAGCCCGCTGGAGTCGGAGATCGCCAGCGAGATGGGCCTGCACCTGGCCAACTACCAGAGCCTGCTGGGCAAGGTGCGCGGCACCCAACTGGTGTACCTGGAGGACATGGGACAGGGCCGTGACGAGCGCGAAGCGGAAGACGGATTTCTGGAGCGCCACATCGTCGACAGCGCCGCCGACCCGGTCGAACTGCTGCGCGACCAGCGCCTCAAGACCTCGCTGGTGGCCGCCATCCAAAGCCTGCCAGAGCGCGAGCAGCACATCATGGGCATGTACTACGAGCACGACATGAACCTCAAGGAAATCGCCGCCGTGCTCGGCATCACCGAATCGCGGGTGTGCCAACTGCACAGCCAGTCGATAGTCCGGCTGCGGGCCAAGATGCGCGCGCATTAGACGCTGTACGCAAACCGCCCCGAGCCGCCCCGAGCGCTTGATACCCATGCGTTTGTGGCTACAAAATAAGTAGCGCACGGAAGTCATTCACATTGGTGTACGTGGGGCCGGTCAGCAGCAGGTCGTCGAGCTTGGCAAAAAACCCCCAGGCGTCGTTGCGCGCCAGATGCTCGGCGCAGCGCAGACCCTGGGCCTCGGCCCTGGCCAGGGTGTCGGGGTCGACAAAAACCCCGGCGTTGTCTTCACTGCCATCGATACCGTCGGTATCGGCCGCCAAGGCCCACACGCCGCCCTGGCCTTGCAGCGCCTGCGCCAAGCCCAGGCAAAACTCCCCCGCCCTGCCGCCCCGCCCCGCCGGCACGCCGGGCGCGCGCGGGTGCACTGTGACGGAGGTCTCGCCCCCCGACAAAATCACGCAGGGCCTGGCAAACGGCTGCCCGCGCCGCGCCACCGAGCGCGCCAAGGCCGCATGCACCCGGCCCACCTCGCGCGCCTCGCCCTCGATCTCGTCGGACAACAGATGGGCCGCCAGCCCTGCCGCGCGCGCCGCTTCGGCCGCCGCCGCCAGCGCTTGCCAGGGCGTGGCGATCAAGTGCACGGCATGGCCCGCAAAACGGGGGTCGCCGGGCTTGGGCGTTTCCAGCATTCCGGCCTGCAATGCAGCCCCGATGCCGGCGGGCAGATCGATGCCGTAGCGCACCAGAAGCGCCAGCGCCTCGGCACAACGGCTGGCGTCGGGCACGGTCGGGCCGCTGGCGATGACCGAGACATCGTCGCCCGGCACATCGCTGATGCCCAGCGTCACCACCCGCGCGGGCAGACAGGCCGCCGCCAGCCGTCCGCCCTTGATGCGCGACAAATGCTTGCGCACACAGTTCATCGCGTCAATAGGGGCCCCGCTGTCCAGCAGCGCGCGGTTGATGCGCTGCTTGTCCGCCAGCGTCAAACCGTCGCAGGGCAAGCTCAGCAATGCCGAGCCCCCGCCGGAGATCAGGCACAGCACCAAGTCATCTGCGGTCAGTCCCCGGGTCAGATCGAGAATGCGCTGCGCCGCCGCCAAGCCCGCCGCATCGGGCACCGGGTGCGCGGCCTGGACCACGTCGATGCGCTGCGGCAGGCCCGCAGGCCGGGGCGGGACATGCCCATAGCGCGTGATCACCAGGCCGGACAAGGGCGCATCGGCAGGCCACAGCGCCTCCAGCGCCTGCGCCATCGCGCCGCCGGCCTTGCCCGCCCCCAGCACCAGGGTGCGCCCCTTGGGCGGCGGCGGCAGCCATGCGCGCATGCCATGCAAGGGTTGCGCGCTGCGCACGGCGGCATCGAACAGGGCTGCCTTCGCTGATACTGCGCCAGCCCGTCATGGTGGCCTGGTCGACACCGGGCGCCGCCGTGCTGGCAACGGCCGGGCTGGCGGGGGGCTTCGACATGGCGCAAGCCGTTGGCGCCTTCATGGCGAGCGCGGTGCTCATTACGCTGGCGGGCATCACCGGCTGGTTCGAGCGCGTGATGAACCGCATCCCGATGGAAATCGCCACCGCGCTGCTGGCCGGCGTGCTGGCCCGGTTCGGCCTGCAAGCGTTTGTCGCCGCCCAGACGGCGCTGCCGCTGGTGCTCCTGATGCTGCTGGTGTATCTGCTCAGCCGCCGGCTGGCTGCGCGCTATGCCGTGGTCATCACGCTGGCCGTGGCCGTGGTGTATGCGGCCTCCCAAGGCCGGATGGCCTGGTCGGCCGTGACGCTGGAACTGGCGCAGCCGATCTTCACCGCACCCCGGTTCAGTGTCGCCGCCATCGTCAGCCTGGCGATCCCGCTGTTTGTCGTCACCATGGCCTCGCAGAACCTGCCCGGCGTGGCGGTGATCCGTGCCACCGGCTACGACCTGCCCGTATCCCGGCTCATCACGCTCACCGGGCTGGCCACCTTGGCGCTGGCGCCCTTCGGGGCCTTTGCGCTGAACTTCAGTGCCATCACGGCAGCCATGTGCATGGGCGCCGAAGCGCATCGGGACCGCAGCCGGCGCTACACGGCCGCCGTATCGTGCGGCGCGCTCTATGTGATGATCGGGCTCTTTGGTGCGGTGATCACCGGACTGCTGACCGCGTTTCCCAAAGAACTGGTGGTGGCCATCGCCGGCTTGGCGCTGCTGGGAACCATAGCCAACGGCCTGGCAACCGCATTGCGCGACGAGACCCACCGCGAAGCGGCACTCATCACCTTTCTGGTGACACTCAGCGGGGTGGTCATCGTCGGCGTGGGGTCTGCATTCTGGGGCGTGGTCTGCGGCAGCATTGCGCTGTTTGTGCAACAGTACAGGCGTTCGCAGGCCGAAGACACTTGAGTCGCACACCCTTCTGATCTGACACCATGGAACTGCTCTTCATTGCCGACCCTCTGCACAGCTTCAAGATCTACAAGGACACCACGTTCGCGATGATGCGCGCAGCGCAGCGGCGTGGCCACACCCTGACAGTGAGCGAACCGCAGCACATCATGTGGCAACGCGGCAGCAAAGTAAGCGCCCGGGTGCAGGACATCCGCCTGACCGGCGACCCCACCCACTGGTACGACGCCCCGGCGCAGCGCAGCGCCTGGCTGGCAGACTTTGATGCGGTGCTCATGCGCAAAGACCCGCCCTTCGACAGCGAGTACTTCTACGCCACCCACCTGCTGGAACAGGCCGAACGTGAAGGAGCCAGGGTATTCAACAAACCCCGGGCCTTGCGCGACCACCCGGAAAAGCTGGCGATCATGGAATTTCCCCAGTTCATAGGCCCCACGCTGGTGACGCGCGATGCGGGGGACATCCAGCGCTTTCATGCACAGCACCAAGACATCATTCTCAAGCCACTCGATGGCATGGGCGGCATGGGCATCTTCCGCGTAGGGCCGGATGGCCTGAACCTGGGCAGCATTACCGAAACCTTGAATCGCCACGGCGCCCGGAGCGTGATGGTGCAAAAGTTCTTGCCAGAAATCGTCGAAGGGGACAAACGCGTACTCATCATTGGCGGCAAACCGGTACCCTTTTGCCTGGCGCGCATTCCCCAAGGCCGTGAAGTGCGGGGCAACCTGGCCACAGGCGGAAAAGGCGTCGCCCGCCCCTTGTCAGCACGGGACCGGGAAATCGCAGCCGCGCTGGGCCCGGTGCTGCGACAGCGAGGTCTGTTGCTGGCGGGGGTGGATGTGATCGGTGACTGCGTGACCGAAATCAATGTCACCAGCCCGACCTGCTTTCAGGAAATACAAGAACAGACAGGGTGCGACGTTGCGAGCCTGTTCATCGATGCCCTGGAGGCGGCGGTGGCGACGCATAGCGGCTGAATTTTCCGGATGTGCCGGGCGATCTTCCCCTGCCTGAGCACACCATGCAAGACGACACTTGGCGATCGGATCGATTTGACTCTTTTGTTTGTGATGGAGTCGATCCAGAAAGTGGGAAGCACGTCATTCCGGAAAGAGCGGAATGGGAAACAGATATTGGATAATCTGATCGAAAGAAAATGATGTCAACTCGATTCATCTCGTCATTCGTGGAACCAGTAATTCATGAAAAAGGTTGATCTACTGCTGGGCATATTTGTTACCGGGATATGGGGAGCTAATTTTTCTGTAATAAAACTTGGATTGGGGGCTTTGGATCCTTTTTTGCTGACATCACTTCGGTTTACGTTCTGTTTTCTGCCACTTATTTTCTTTGTCAAGAAACCGGATGTCCGATTGTCCATCATCGCGCTGTATGGGCTTCTGTTCGGCGTTGGCTTATGGGGCATCGTCAATTTGGGGATATATCTGGGTCTCTCCGCCGG
>Ga0081606_1000174_pt1 | contig 35700 bp, 28 predicted proteins | sample EareggfetidaYelm_FD_71127 | JGI IMG/M metagenome (GOLD analysis project Ga0081606, IMG submission 71127) | Earthworm egg capsule microbial community from the University of Washington, USA - E. fetida Yelm (SPADES assembly) (version 2) | ecosystem: Host-associated > Annelida > Reproductive system...
GGTGCGCGCCGGCACGGTCATCAGCACCCAGAACATCTGGTCGCGCGAGATCGAGCGCTGGACGGGCATCGCCTGCCCGGTGGTTGCCGAGCGCCACAGTGTGCTGGCGCTCGAAGGCCCCGATGCCTACACCTTCCGGATGCCGGTGTACAAGGATCTGGGTTCGCCCGGCATGTTTTACTGCCGCAGCTACGGCGGCAGCCAGATGCTGGTCAGCGAAGGCATCCGGGGCCAGATCTTGGCGCAGCCCGATAACGAGCAGGGCGAGATCAGCATGGACTACATGGTGGAAGTGGGCGCCCAGGTCGCCGAGCGGTTTCCGAGCTATGCCACTGCGGGCGTGGCCTCTTCGTGGACCGGCGTTTACGATGTGACGCCCGATTGGAATCCGGTGCTCGGCCGCCTGCCAGAGCTTCCCGGCCTGGTGGTGGGCTATGGTTTTTCCGGCCATGGCTTCAAGCTGTCGCCCGCCGTCGGCCGGCTGCTGGCGCAATGCGCACTGGGTCTGGCCACCGATGTCGATATCGCGCCCTATGCGCTGGAGCGCTTTCGCACCGGCGGTCTGCTGATCGGCCAGTACGGCCTGGGCGCCGTCTCCTGAACCCGCTGCACGAGCGCCCGGCAAGCCTTCATTCCGCGCTGCGCGGGTAGATGATGATCGACAGGAAGCGGATCGGGCATTGCATCAGGTTCTCGGGCCCATGCAGGGCCTGGCCGTCGAAACTCAGCGCATCCCCGGGCTCCAGCACATAGGTCTGCTGTCCGCAGCGATATTCGATGACCCCTTCGAGCATGTACAGGAACTCGGTGCCGGGATGCTGAAAGCTCGGGTAGCGCTGCGAATCGTCAGCCATGGTGATCAGGAAAGGCTCGAACCATTTCACCGGCCCTTGGCCGTAGGCGAGCAAGTGGTAGCTGTGCCCGCTCTTGGTGCCTCTGCGCACCACTTCCATGCCGGCGCCCCGTTTGACATGCTGCGCCATGGCGGCGCTCGCGTCGTACTTGCCAAACAGCACCGACATGGCCACGCCCAGGGTGCGCGCGATGCGCGCCAGCGTGTCCAGGCCCGCCATGGTGCTGCCGGTCTCTATTTTCGACAGCATCCCACGGCTGATTCCCGCTTGTTCCGAGACTTGCGCAATCGTCAGTCCCTCTCTGAGCCGTAGCTCCCGGATGGCTGCGCCCACCGATTCTTCGAGCGCCGGGGCGCTGGTTCCATTGCTGTTTTCCATTGGTTCGAGTGTAGGTGCTGGCATGGCAGAGCGTCGGAGAAATATTCTTGCTCGGCACATAAGTTGCATCTTGTGAATCATTCATGTGTACCATAGGGGCCATGTGCATCCCATGCAGCCAGGGCGCCGGGTTTGACAGCATCGAATCCGGGCCTTGCGGCCCACCCAGCAGGAGTCTCGTCCCGTGAAATCCGATGCCACTGCACAATGCCAAGCGCCCGGTGAGTTGGTCTTGCCGCCGCGCTTTGAAACGGTCGGGCCGGCGCAGCAGTATTTGCGCGCGCAAGGCGTGGGCTACGTGCTCGCCCAGTTCGTCGATATCCACGGCGTGGCCAAAGCCAAGTCGGTGCCGGTGTCGCACCTGCCCACGGTGCTCGGTGTCGACGCGGGCTTTGCCGGCTTTGCGATAGGAGGGGTCGGCATCGAACCGCATGGCCCGGACTTCATGGCCGTCGGCGACTTGGCCACGTTGTCGCTGCTCCCCTGGCAGCCGGGGCTGGCGCGGCTGGTCTGCGATGGGCATGTCGCGGGCCGGCCCTGGGAGTACGACAGCCGCGTGACGCTGAAAAAGCAAATCGCCCGGCTCGCCGAGCATGGCTACACCTTGTTCTCCGGTCTGGAGCCCGAGTTTTCGCTGCTGCGGCGCGACGCGCATGGCGTGCTCGGGCCTGCGGATTGCAGCGACAACCTGGCCAAGCCCTGTTATGACTACAAGGGTTTGTCGCGCACCCGTGCTTTTCTGGAGCGGCTGTCGAACGCGCTGCGGGCGACGGGCATCGATGTCTACCAAATCGATCATGAAGACGCCAACGGCCAGTTCGAGGTGAACTTCACCTATGCCGACTGCCTGACCTCGGCCGACCATTTCGTGTTCTTCAAGATGGCGGCCTCGGAGATCGCCAACGAATTCGGCTACATCTGCTCCTTCATGCCCAAGCCCTTTGCCAATCGGCCGGGCAATGGCATGCACATGCATTTGTCGCTCGGCGACGGCCAGCGCAATTTGTTTGAGGACGAGAACGATGCGCGTGGCTTAGCTCTGTCGCCGTTGGCGTATCGGTTTCTGGGCGGATTGCTGGCCCATGCGCCGGCTTTGACCGCACTGTGCGCGCCGACGGTGAACTCTTACAAGCGGCTGGTGGTCGGCCGATCGCTGACCGGGGCCACCTGGGCGCCGGCCTATATCAGCTACGGCGACAACAACCGCTCGTGCATGGTGCGCATCCCCAAGGGCCGGCTGGAACTGCGCCTGCCCGACGGCGCGGCCAACCCCTACCTGGCCACCGCCGCCGTCATCGCCGCCGGGCTCGACGGCATCGGGCGCCAACTCGACCCGGGCGCGCCGCACGACACCAACCTGTACGACTGGAGCGAGGCCGAACGCGCGCAGGCCGGCATCGGCCTGCTGCCGCAGAACCTGGGCGCGGCCCTGGACTGCTTGCAGGCGGACCGCGTGGTCTGTGACGCACTCGGGCCGGTGGTCCATGAGTTCCTGAAACTCAAACGCATGGAATGGCTGGAGTACCAGCGCCATGTCTCCGAGTGGGAGATCAGGCAATACCTCGAATTCTTCTGAAGGAAAAACCTGCCATGTGCGGAATCGTAGGACTTCTCGTCAAAACCCCGGCACTGCGCGAGCAGCTCGGCCAACTCATGGTCCCGATGATGATCGGGATGACGGAACGCGGCCCGGACTCGGCCGGACTGGCGGTCTTCACGCCGCCGCTGGCCGGCGCGCGCAAGAAGATCAGCGTCTTTGCCGGCGACATCGACGGCGGCGAGCACTATGACTGGCAGGCGCTGGTGGATGCCCTGAACCATGATCGCGCCGCCTCGGCCAGCGCCACCGGCCGGGGTCGGCACGCCAGCGTGGCCTTCGAGGCCGACCCCGAAATCATCGGGAACTGGATCAAGGGCTACCAGCCGCTGCTCAAGCTGTTTTGCGTTGGCAAGAGCATCGATGTGTACAAGGACATCGGCACCCCGGCGCAGGTCGCCAGCCGCTACGGATTTGCCCACTTCAAGGGCAGCCACCTGGTGGGCCACACCCGCATGGCCACCGAGTCGGCCGTCACGCCCGACCGTGCCCACCCGTTTACCGCCGGGGAGGACTTTTGCCTGGTGCACAACGGCTCCCTGTCCAACCCGAACGGCATTCGCCGCATGTTGGCGCCCCATGGCATTGCCTTCGACACCGACAACGACACCGAGGCCGCCACGCGATTCCTGCAATGGCGCCTGCGCGAGGGCGACACGCTCGAGGACGCGCTGCGCAAAGGCTTGGCGGTGCTCGACGGCTTCTACACCTTTTTGATGGGCACCCCCACCGAACTGGCGCTGATCCGCGACCCGTTCGCCTGCAAGCCGGCGGTGGTGGCCGAGACCGATGACTACGTTGCCATCGCCTCGGAGTTCCGTTCGCTGGCGCACCTGCCCGGGATCGGCCAAGCCCATGTCTTTGAACCTGCGCCGGAGGAGATGTACGTATGGAAAGCCTGACATTCGATCTGGCCACGACGCCGCTGCGCACGGTCAACCAGTACCTGCACCAGCAGGCCCGGGCCGGATTGCGGGTGCTGATCGTGAACCCCGATGGCGCCCATGCCATCGCGGCGGGCATCGACGCCCCGGTCGAGGTCACGATCGCCGGCCATGCCGGCTACTACGCCGCCGGCATGAACCAGTTGGCCAGCGTGTGCATTACCGGCAGTGCCGGCACCGGCGTGGCCGAGAACATGATGAGCGGCAAGGTCCACGTCAAGGGCTTCGCCTCCAATGCCGCAGGCGCCACGGCGCAAGGCGGGCTGCTGGTGATCGACGGGGACGCCGGACTGCGCTGCGCCATCTCGCTCAAGGGCGCCGATGTCGTCGTCGGCGGTTCGGTCGGCAGTTTCTCGGCCTTCATGGCACAGGCCGGCAATCTGGTGGTTCTGGGCGACGCCGGCCAGGCGCTCGGGGACTCGCTGTATGAGGCCCGCATCTTCGTGCGCGGCACGGTCAAGAGCCTGGGCGCCGACTGCGAGGAAAAGCCCATCGGCGCCAGCGAGCGCCAGATCCTGGCCGGTCTGCTGCACCAGGCCGGCCACGCCGGGGTCGATCCGGCGTCGTTCAAGCTCTACGGCTCGGCCCGCAGGCTCTACAACTTCCATGTCGACAATGCAGGAGCATATTGAGCATGACTGCCGCCACACAACCCAGTCCCGACAGCACGGCGCGCACCCCGCCCAGGTTCTCGGCCAGCTTCGACCCGGCGGCGCTGGCCGAAATCCGCCGCGCGGCGGCGACCGGCATCTACGACATCCGCGGCGCTGGCACCAAGCGCCGGCTGCCCCACTTCGACGACCTGCTGTTTCTCGGCGCTTCGATCAGCCGCTACCCGCTCGAAGGGTATCGGGAAAAATGCGCGACCGATGTGCTGCTGGGCGCGCGCTTTGCCCGCAAGCCATTGCATCTGCAGATCCCGGTGACCATCGCCGGCATGAGCTTTGGCGCGCTCTCGGCCAACGCCAAGGAAGCCTTGGGCCGTGGCGCCAGCATTGCCGGCACCAGCACCACCACGGGCGACGGCGGCATGACGCCCGAGGAGCGTGGCCAGTCCAAAACCCTGGTCTATCAGTACCTGCCCTCGCGGTACGGGATGAACCCGGACCATCTGCGCCAGGCCGACGCCATCGAGATCGTGGTCGGCCAGGGCGCCAAGCCCGGCGGCGGCGGCATGTTGCTGGGCCAGAAGATCAGCCCCCGCGTGGCCCGGATGCGCTGCCTGCCCGAGGGGATAGACCAGCGCTCGGCCTGCCGCCACCCGGACTGGACCGGCCCCGATGACCTGGAGATCAAGATTCACGAACTGCGCGAGATCACCGACTGGGAAAAGCCCATCTACGTCAAGCTGGGCGCCACCCGCCCCTACTACGATGTGGCGCTGGCGGTCAAGGCCGGCGCCGATGTGGTGGTGCTCGACGGCATGCAAGGCGGCACCGCCGCGACCCAGGAAGTCTTCATCGAACATGTGGGCATCCCCATCCTGGCCGCCATTCGGCCCGCCGTGCAAGCCTTGCAGGACTTGGGGATGCACCGCAAAGTCCAGCTCATCGTCTCCGGGGGCATCCGCAATGGTGCCGATGTCGCCAAGGCGCTGGCCCTGGGCGCCGATGCAGTGGCCATCGGCACCGCCGCATTGGTGGCGCTCGGCGACAACGACCCGCGCTACGAGGAGGAATACCGCCAACTCGGCAGCACCGCCGGCGCCTACGACGACTGGCATGAGGGCAAGGACCCGGCCGGCATCACCACCCAGGACCCGGCCCTGGCCGCGCGCCTGGACCCCGTGCTGGCCGGCCGCCGTCTGGCCAACTACCTGGCGGTGCTGACCATGGAAGCGCAAATCATCGCCCGCGCCTGCGGCAAGTCGCACCTGCACCACCTGGAGCCGGAAGACCTGGCCGCGCTGACGCTGGAAGCGGCTGCGATGACCCAAATCCCGCTGGCCGGCACGGCGTGGTATCCGGGCAAGTGAGCCCCCCGCAAGCGCCTGCGCGATGAAACCGGCCGAACGATCCCGACGGGAATCTGCCGTCGGCCTGGGTGGCCGCCCGGCGCAGCGCCGTATGGCGTGCTGCGCAGCAAGCTCACCCGATCGACGACCCACGGTCCGGTGGACAGCGGGTCAGACAGCGGGTCAGCCCGAGGCCACGATGAAAAAAGTCTGTCGCGATGAATGACAAACCATCCGGGGAACACGCCTGGCGCGCCGTCGCCGAGTGGTACCACGCATATTTCACCGGCACGGTCCTGTCCACGGTGACGCGCTGCGGCACGCCGCGTGCCGCCGAACTGGTCTACGAGGTCTTTTGCCGGCAACGCAATGAGCGCTTCCTGCCCGGGCTGCACAAACTGGGCATCGCGCACCTGCCGCCTGCCGTCGCGGCGGCGCAGTACCACTACCTGTCCAACCATATCGGCGGCGTGGCGGTGCAATACATGTACGAGTCCGAGCGCAAGGCCTGGATACGCTACTGCGCGCCGCGCTGGCTCTGGTCCGGCACGGCCTTGTGCGCGATCCCGTCGGAAGTCTCGCGCGCCATGCTGACCGGCTGGCACGCGCACAACGGTGTGTCGCTGAACAACCTGCGCCTGGGATTCGTGTGCACCAAGCAGGCCGTCGATGGCCAGTCGGGCCTGGAAGGCTATTACTACGAATACGAGCGTGAGTTGCAGCCGCATGAGCGGCTGCGCTTTGCGCGCAACGAAGACGCGCCCGATTTCGTTGGCGCGGCGGCGCCCACGCTGCCCACGCTGGCCTGGCCGGCAACGCGCCTGGCCAAGGCCAGTCGCAACTACGCCATGGAGTACATGCGCAGCACGCTGGCAGTGGCGGTGAACCTGTGGGGGCCGCACGAGGCCACCAGCCTGCTGCGGCTCACCGCAAAGATGATAGGCATGCAGTTCTACCACCAGACGGCGCGCGCGCTGAGCGTGCCGGCGCAGCCTTCGGCGCTGGCATTCGGCCAATTCATCGCGGCCCTGGCCCATGCGCAGGGGGATTCATGCGAAGTCGGTCAGACGGCCGAAGGCGTGCGCGTGACGCAACGCGGCTGGCGCCTGATGGATGGGGTGGCCGATGCCCATCCCTGCGTGGCGCAGGCCTGGAACGGTTTGCTGGAAGGAGCGCTGGATGCGCACAACCACCGGCTTGCGCTGCGCATGAACAGCCAGGTCGGCGCACACGGACGTGAATTCGATTGGTTGATCGCCCGTGCCTGAGCGCTGGTGCAGGGGCGAAGAAGTGCAGTTTCCAGACGCCTGGCGATCGATCCCGGCCCACGACCGCGCTACACGCTCACGGAACTACAGGCGGCCTCGGGCGGACCATCACAGCCGCAAGCCCGGGCTTGGCCGTCCCTGTGACCGGAACCGATACCACGGGTGCCCAGGTTGCCGCAGCGGCTTTGAACCACATTGCAGGCATTCAGGCCGGCGGGATCTGCTGCACGAGCCGGTCGCCGGCCGGCCGGCCTGGCCGGGCAGCAGAACTTCGTTCAGCCGCCACCGAAAACCTGGGCCAGACGGATGCAGCCGTCCCCAATCCGGTCGGAATCGGCGCTGCCGACCAGCAGATGCTCCGGCGTGAAGTACAGCAGCGCGCTGGTCATCACCCAGTAGCGCAGGAACTTGCCCACGGCCATGTAGGCCAGGCAGGGCCAAAACGGCAGCTTCAGCCAGCCGGCCACAGCGCACAGCGGATCGCCCACCACGGGCAGCCAGCTCAGCAGGCAGGCCGGCGCGCCAAAGCGCTTGAGCCAGTTCAAGGCCCGCAGTTCGGTGGCGCCACGGACCTTGTCCACGACCATGTGCGCACCCAGGCCGAGCCACCAATTCAACGCGCCGCCCAGCGTGTTGCCCGCAGTGGCGACCAGGATGGTCGGCCAAAACAGCGCGGGGTTGAGCTTGATGAGGCCAAAGACCGCGAACTCCGAGCCCAGCGGCAGCAAGGTGGCCGAGATGACCGACACGACAAACACCGTGCTCAAACCGAACTGCGGCAGGGCCAGCCATTGCAACAATTGAGGTATCCAGATTTCCATGGGTCAGGAGTGTAGGGGCGCTCCTACACGGGTCTGCGCCCTTTGCCCATGGTCTGCTGCCCAGGCAGCGGTATCTTGTGCTGCCATCCCCGGTGCCACTGCCTGGCATCGATACCCGAGGACTCCGATGCCCGTCACCCATCCATTGCATGCCCCGCCCAGGCCCATCCGGTACTTGTCGCTGGCGTCGTCGCTGGCGTTGTCGCTGGCGCTGGCGCTGGCAGCGCTGCTGGCCGCCTGTGGCCACAGCCCGCCGCAGACGGCGCTCCCACCCCCAGGGCCGGGCCGGCCGGTGTCCACGGAGCCAGCACCGGGCCTTGCCGGGTGCAGGCAAACCCCGGCTGCGCGCGCTGCGCTGCAAGGCGTTGCGCTGGAACTGCAGGCCCGGGGCCTGGCGCTGCAAGTCCGCTGCCAAGAGGGGAGCGGGGGGAGCGGGGGGAACGGAGGGAACGGAGGGAACGGCAGTTCGGTGGTGCAACTGCGGGTGCTCGATGGCATCCAGGCCCGTGCGGTGCTGCGCGGGCCGCTGGCCGATGGCCAGGCGGTGGACATGGGCACGCCCTGCGGGGTGGCGTCGCCCGGGGCCGCTGTGACGGCCGGCGGTTTCTCGCCCGATGTGCAGTACAACCGCCAATGGCTGCGCGCGCTGATGGCCCGCCACCAGTTCGACAACCTGCCCGATGCCTGGTGGCATTTTGCCTACCGGGCCGGCGCACCAGCGCCGGCGCGCTGATTCCGATCTGCGGATATGCCGACCCCAACCAGCGCCGCCGCGCCGGTGCGCTGACCGGCGTACCGGCACCGGCGCGGCCCCCGGTGCCGGCGATCGATGGCGCGATCCGGCCGCGCGCCAGGGCCTGCGCGCCTGCAGCAGGCGGCCCCCATGGGCGGGCGCTGTGCAGATCGTCGAGGGTCTGCGAAACTCGGCGCTTGCTGAAATCCCGGGTCGGTACAATTTTGCGACCACCCTTCCCCAGCTTGCGCTTGCCTCTTCATGCAGATTGGCTCCATTCCTTTGCCGAACCGGTTGTTCGTTGCCCCGATGGCGGGCGTGACCGACCGTCCGTTTCGCCAACTGTGCAAGGCGCTGGGGGCGGGGTATGCGGTCAGCGAGATGATCACGGCGCGCAAGGATTTGTGGTCCAGCCTGAAGACCTCGCGCCGCGCCAACCATGACGGGGAGCCGGGGCCGATTGCGGTGCAGATTGCCGGCACCGATGCCGCGATGATGGCCGAGGCGGCGCTCTACAACATCGAGCGTGGCGCGCAAATCATCGACATCAACATGGGCTGCCCGGCCAAGAAGGTATGCCGGCAATGGGCCGCCGGCTCGGCGCTGATGCAGGACGAGGCGCTGGCCGTCGCGATAGCCCGGGCGGTGGTGGCGGCCTGTGCGCCCCATCGGGTGCCGGTCACGCTCAAGATGCGCACCGGCTGGTGCCAGCAGCACAAAAATGCGCCGCAACTGGCGCGGCAGTTCGAGTCGGTGGGCATTCAAATGCTGACGGTGCATGGCCGCACACGCGAGCAGGGCTACGGCGGCCAGGCGGAGTACGAGACCATCGCGGCCGTGAAGGCAGCGGTGGGCGTGCCGGTGGTGGCCAACGGCGACATCACCACGCCGGAAAAAGCGCGCGCGGTGCTGGCCGCGACCGGCGCGGACGCGATCATGATCGGCCGCGCGGCGCAAGGCCGGCCCTGGATCTTCCGCGAGGTGGGCCACTTTCTGGCCACCGGCGAGCACCTGGCCCCGCCGCTGGTGGCCGAGTTGCGGCGCCTGCTGCTGGCGCACCTGCAAGACCATTACAGCCTGTACGGCGAGCCGATCGGGGTGCGCAGTGCGCGCAAGCATATTGCGTGGTACCTGCGCGCGCTGCCCGGCGGCGAGGCGTTCAGGCAGCATATCAACACGCTGCAAGACTGCGGCGCGCAGTGGCAGGCGGTGGCCGACCATCTGGATGCCCTGGGGCAACGGATGGACCGGCTGCCAGTTGCCAGCGCCATGGCCGCTGCACGAGAAGAACCCGAGGATTTGGCTGCATGAGCAAGAAACACATAGAACAATGCGTGCGCGAGAGCCTGCAGGGCTACTTTCGCGACCTGGGCGGCGCGACGCCCGATGGCATCTACCAGATGCTGGTGCGCGTGGTCGAAAAACCGCTGCTGGAGGTGGTGATGACCGAGGCCGGAAACAACCAGTCTCGCGCCGCCGAGTGGCTTGGCCTGAACCGCAACACCTTGCGCAAGAAGTTGGCCGAGCACAAGTTGCTCTGAGACCGCGCCCCATTCCCGACGACCAACCCGAAGGCGCGATGAAATCACGGATGCAATCACACTGGCGGCGCTTGGCCTTGTCCGCGCAAGGGCTGGTGTCGCGTCACGGATCAGATGTCGCAGGCTGCGCGCAGCCCATACCGATCTGTATTGGCAAGCGATGCAACGCCGCGATGCGCTTCGATGGCCAGCGCAGACCGACAGATGATCGGTGACGCGACACCCGCTTCGTTCAAACTCCCACCACCTGATCTCATCTCATCTCATGAACGCACTCCTGTCCGTCTCCGACAAGACCGGCATCGTCGAATTCGCGCAAGCCCTGCACGCGCTGGGCATAGGGCTGTTGTCCACCGGCGGCACGGCCAGGCTGCTGGCTGGCCAGGGTCTGCCGGTGACCGAGGTGGCCGAACTGACGCAATGGCCCGAAATGCTCGACGGCCGCGTCAAGACGCTGCACCCCAAGGTGCACGCCGGCCTGCTCGCCTGCCGTGAACGGCCCGGGCATATGGCGGCCCTGAAGGAGCATGGCATAGCCACCATCGACCTGCTGGTGGTCAACCTGTACCCGTTTGAAGCCACCGTGGCCCAGGCCGCTTGCACGCTGGCCGAGGCCGTGGAGAACATCGACATCGGCGGCCCGGCGATGGTGCGCAGCGCGGCCAAGAACTGGCAGCATGTGGGCGTGCTGACCGACGCCGCGCAGTACCCGTCCGTGCTGGCCGAGCTCCGCGCCAACGGCACATTGTCCGACCCGCTGCGCTTTGCGCTGTCGGTGGCGGCGTTCAACCGCATTGCGCAGTACGACGCTGCGATCAGCCACTACCTGTCGTCGCTGCGGTTCGAGGCCGACCGTTGCATCGACGACAGCGCGGTGCCGGCGCGCATGCAATTCCCCGGTCAGAGCAACGCCATCTTCAGCAAGGTGCAAGACCTGCGCTATGGCGAGAACGCGCACCAGCAGGCCGCGCTGTACCGCGAACTGCACCCGGCCCCCGGCTCCCTGGTCACGGCCGAGCAATTGCAGGGCAAGGAGCTGTCCTACAACAACCTGGCCGACGCCGATGCCGCCTGGGAATGCGTCAAGAGCTTCGACGCTGCGGCCTGCGTGATCGTCAAGCACGCCAACCCCTGCGGCGTGGCGCTGGGCCTGGACGCAGCGAGTGCCTACCGCAAGGCTTTGCGGACCGACCCGACCAGCGCCTTTGGCGGCATCATCGCCTTCAACTGCGTGGTCGACGACATGGCCGCCCGGCAGCTCGGCCAGCAGTTCGCCGAGGTGCTGCTGGCCCCTGGCTTCAGCGCGCAGGCGCTGGAGATCTTCAAAGCCAAGGCCAATCTGCGCCTGCTCAGGATTGCGCTGCCCGCCCAGACCGGCAAGGAGGGCAAAGAGCGCGGCCGCAACGCGCTCGATGCCCGGCGCATCGGCTCCGGGCTGCTGCTGCAAACGGCAGACAACCAGGAGCTGTCGCCGAGCGCGCTGCGGGTCGTGACGCACAAGCGGCCCGGCCCCGAAGCGCTGCAAGACCTGCTGTTCGCCTGGAAGGTCGCCAAATACGTCAAGAGCAATGCCATCGTGTTCTGCAAGGACGGCATGACCATGGGCGTCGGCGCTGGCCAGATGAGCCGCCTGGATTCGGCACGCATCGCCAGCATCAAGGCGCAGCAGGCCGGGCTGACGCTACAGGGCACGGCCGTGGCCAGCGACGCCTTCTTCCCCTTCCGTGACGGCCTGGATGTGGTGCTCGACGCCGGCGCCAGTTGCGTGATCCAGCCCGGCGGCTCGGTGCGTGACCAAGAGGTCATCGATGCGGCCAACGAGCGCGGCGTGGCCATGGTGTTCAGCGGCCTGCGGCATTTCCGCCACTGAGGGGCATCCGCGGCATCGAGGTGATGGCGGCCCCGGGCGCATCCATTGCATGGCCCCTGCCGCTATGGTTTTGCCAGCGTCTTGAACACCTCGCGCGCCGCAGCCACGGTGACTGCAATGTCCTCGTCGCTGTGCGCTGCGCTGACAAAGCCGGCCTCGTAGAGCGCCGGCGCGATGTAGATGCCGCGTTCGAGCAGGCCGTGGAACAGTTGGTTGAAGCGCGCGCTGTCGGTTTGCAGCACCTGGGCGTAGTTCCGGGGCAGCGCCGGCAGCAGAAAGAAGCCGAACATGCCGCCTTCGCTGTCCGCGCTGAAAGCCACGCCTTCGGCCGCCGCAGCGCCCCGTAGCCCCTCGACCAGCGCCCGGGTGCGGGCCGACAGCGCGGCAAAAAAGCCCGGTTGGCCGATGGCGCGCAGCGTCGCCAGGCCGCAGGCCGTGGCCACCGGGTTGCCCGACAAGGTGCCAGCCTGGTAGACCGCACCCAATGGCGCCAGGTGTTCCATCAGCGCGCGCGACCCGCCAAAGGCGGCCAGCGGCATGCCGCCGCCAATCACTTTGCCGAGCACCGTCAGATCGGGTTGGAAGCCTGGTATGTCCCGGGCGTACAGGCTTTGCGCGCCGCCCGGCGCCACCCGAAAGCCGGTCATCACCTCGTCGAGCACCAGCAATGCGCCGTATTCGCTGCACAGCTCGCGGCAGCGGCGCATGAAGGGCACGCTGGCGCGCACCAGGTTCATGTTGCCGGCGATCGGCTCGATGATCAGGCAGGCCAGTTCCTTGCCGTGCAACGCAAAGGCTCGTTCGAGCTGCTCGATGCTGTTGTATTCGAGCACCAGCGTGTGCTGCACCACCTCGGCGGGCACGCCGGCGCTGGTGGCGTTGCCGAAGGTGGCCAGGCCCGAACCGGCCTTGACCAGCAGCGCATCGGCATGGCCGTGGTAGCAGCCCTCGAACTTGATGAGCTTGCTGCGGCCGGTGGCGCCGCGTGCCAGGCGGATCGCGCTCATGCCGGCCTCGGTGCCCGAACTGACCAGGCGGATCATCTGCATCGATGGCAGCAGGCGCAAGATGGCCTCGGCCAGTTCCAACTCGCGCTCGGTGGGGGCGCCAAAGCTCAGGCCCTCCAGCGCTGCCTGCTGCACCGCTTCGAGCACCGCCGGGTGGCCATGCCCCAGGATCATCGGCCCCCAGGAGCCGATGTAGTCGATGAAACGCTGGTCGTTGGCGTCCCAGAAGTACGCGCCCCGGGCGCGCTTGACGAAGCGGGGCGTGCCGCCGACTGCCTTGAAGGCCCGGACTGGCGAGTTCACGCCACCGGGAATGAGCGCCTTGGCGCGCTCGAACAGCGGGATATTCAGATCAGTGTTTGGTGTCATGGGGTGGCATCACAAAGCCTTCCAGGGCCTGTGCATCGTCAATGGTGGGGTTGTCTTCTTCGGTGTCCCGGGCATCGTCGGCGCCGGGCGCGGCCCAGAACATGCGGTCGGGAAGGATATGCCCCATTCCGGGGCGAAAGCCGGCGTCCAGGCACCGGTCGAGGTAGCCCAGCGCTTCGCCGGTGGCTTCGCCCAGGTCGTTGCCGCAGGCCACCAGGGCGGTCAGCGCGGCCGACAGCGTGTCGCCGGCGCCACAGAAACTGGCATCGAACAGCTCGAACTTGCCACCGCCGAGCAGCACCTGGGGCGAGGCCAGCATGTTCTCGACAAACTGCTCGGGCAGTGCAATCCCGGTGACCAGGGTGTAGGGCACGCCCATCTCGGCCGCCGCCCGGGCGATGTCGCGCGCCGTGGGGCTGCGCTGGCCGCTCCAGTCCGGCAGCAGCCAGCGCCACAGCGTGCTGTGGTTTCCAACCAACACCGAAGCCTGTGGTAACAATAATTCCCGGAAGGCGTTCAGATACTCGTCGATCAGTTCATCGCGCCACCAGGACAGGTTGGGCATGTACGCGATCACCGGGACTTCATCGTAGTCGGTGGTGATTCTGGCGATGGCGCTGATGTTTTCCGGGCTGCCGACGAAGCCGACCTTGATGGCTTGCACGGCAAGGTCTTCGAGCACCGTGCGCGCCTGCTCGGCCACCACCTCATCGTCGAAGCTGAAATGATCGAAGATCTCGGCCGTGTCACGGGCATAGGCGCCGGTGACCACCGCAATCGGATGCCCGCCAACCGAGGCAATGGCGGTGATGTCTGCGGTCAGCCCGCCGGCCCCGCTCGGGTCGCTGGCGTTGAACACCAGCACACAGGCCGGACCTGCACCCTGCCGCTCGTCATCGTCGGGTGCCCTGCGGTCCGGCGCAGGAGGAAATGGGGGGGAGCTCATGGACTGTGGATCATGCCCGAACAGTGGCAGGAAAGTTGCAGGCCGACGCGCCGACTGCGCCGCCGAGGCCCCATTGGCCAATACAATCGTTGCATTCTATGTGAAGGCCCTTTAAGCTGTGATCGACTCTAAAACCTGGATGTGCCTGATTTGTGGTTGGATTTATGATGAGGCCGAGGGAGCCCCTGAACACGGCATTGCCGCCAACACGGCTTGGGAGCAGGTGCCCATGAATTGGACCTGCCCCGAGTGTGGCGCCCGCAAGGAAGATTTCGAAATGATCCGGATTTGATACGCAACCGCCGCCGCAGTTGCGTGGTTTATTTTCTCCAGCGGGAGCAATGGCAATTGATCAAAACATTCAAAGTGCTCGTGGTGGATGACAGCAACACCATCCGCCGAAGTGCAGAGATTTTTCTCAAGCAGGGGGGGCACGAAGTGCTGCTGGCCGACGATGGCTTCGATGCCTTGGCCAAAGTCAACGATTATCAGCCGCAGCTGATTTTCTGCGACATCCTGATGCCCAAGCTCGACGGTTACCAGACTTGCGCCATCATCAAACGCAACGCCCGTTTTGCCGATACCCCGGTGGTCATGCTGTCGTCCAAAGACGGTGTGTTCGACAAGGCACGCGGGCGCATGGTCGGCTGCCAGGAATATCTCACCAAACCGTTCACCAAAGACCAGCTCTTGCAAGCTGTCCTGCAGTTTGGTCAGAAGATTGACCATTCCCAACAAGGAGCGATGTAATGCCCATCCAAAAAGTACTGGTCGTCGACGATTCGAAGACCGAGTTGATGTTCCTGACCGATCTGCTGCAGAAGAAAGGCATACAGGTGCGCACTGCAGAAAACGCCGAAGAAGCCTTTCGGCGCCTGGCCGAAGAAAAGCCGGACCTGATTTTGATGGACGTGGTGATGCCGGGCCAGAATGGCTTTCAGCTCACGCGCGCCATTACCCGGGATCCGCAGTATGCCGATGTGCCGATCATCATGTGCACCAGCAAGAATCAGGAGACGGACCGGGTCTGGGGTATGCGTCAGGGCGCGCGTGGCTACATCACCAAGCCGGTCGACCCGGCCGAGTTGCAAGCCAAGATCGACGCCTTGGGCTGAGGCTGTAGCGCGCTCATGGCCAACCGCGAAGCCCTGCGAGAGCTACAGACCCGGCTTGCCAGCCGCCTACAGGCTGCAAGGGACGAAGCCACGTCTGTGTCATCCTGGCTGGCCGCAGAGTCCGCCGGGAGTTCTTATTTGTTGCCGCTGGGACAATCGGGGGAGATCTTCCCCTGGGTCTCGGTACAAACCGTGCCCTATACCCAAAGCTGGTTTCTCGGCGTTGCCAATCTGCGCGGCGGTTTGGTCGGCGTGGTCGATCTGGCGGGCCTGCTGGGCTCGGTCGTGCCCCGCACCGAGCAGGCTTTGGCCGAGGCCAGCCTGCTGGCGTTCAACACCGCGCTGGAGGTCAACGCGGCGCTGCTGGTCGACCGCCTGGCGGGTTTGCGCGGCACCGATGCCTTTGTGGCGTCCGAGCCACCGGCCAAAGATTCGCCCCCGTACTTTGGCACCACCTATATCGATTCCAGCGGCAAGCGCTGGCAGGAACTGAACCTGCAGATCCTGTCCCGACACCCGGCTTTTTTGAGTATCAGTGTTTGAGTTTTTCTGTAAGGCTGCACCATGTCCGTCAATCAATTTGGCAAACTGTTCAACCGGAATCCCGCCAAGCCGGATGGCGTTGCGGTGGCCGATGAGCAGAAATTCCCGGCCACGGGCGCGCAAAAGGGGGCGCCGCACCACGCCCGCCAAGCCGAGGCCGTCAATCCCGCCCAAGAGGCACCGGAGGCCCGGCAACAGGAATCATCCCCGGCCGGAGACCTGATCGCGCTGCCGCTGCTCGGGCGCCGCAGCGCCGCCAGTCATCAGCGCCTTTTTCTGATGTTGCTCGCGCTGGGCATCGTGGCGCTGGTGCTGATCATCGTCTGGGCGCTGCGCCAGGCCGACCGCTCGGCGCACCAGATCGAGGTCACCGGCCAGTCGCTGATGCAGTCGCAGCGGGTGGCCAAGTTGGTGTCGCAGGTGATGCTCGGTGACCCGAAGACCTTCGCCGACCTGACGGAAAGCTCCGGCACGCTGGTGCGCGGTGTGCACGCCCTGAACGACGGCAATGCGCAAATCGACGTTTACCCGCTCAGTGATGCATTCAAGCCGGAGTTGGACAGCATAAACCCGCTGATGAAGCGCGCCGAGCGCAACGCCGGTGTCGTGCTGGGCCAGCAAAAAGTCCTGACGCAGGTCAGCGAGGCCCTGCGCACCATCAACCGCGAGTCCTCCACGCTGCTGGAAATCGCAGAAACGATATCGTCGCTGAAACTGCAACAGAACGCCCCGGCGGCTGAAATCTCTGCGGCCGGCCAATTGGTGATGCTGACCCAGCGGATCGGCAAGTCGGCCAACGAATTCCAGACCATAGAAGGCGTCAGCCCCGAGGCGGTGTTCATGTTGGGCAAGGACTTGAACTCGTTCAAGGAAATCACCCAGGGTCTGCTCGACGGCAGCGTCGAACTGCGGCTGACCGCGACCAAGGATGACCAAACCCGCGAACAGCTCCAGGAACTGGCCAAAATCTACGAGCAGACCCGCACCCAGGCCGCTGCCATTTTGAGCAACCTGCAAGGCCTGGTGTCGGCCCGTGAAGCGCAGGCGGCCATCATTGCCGATAGCGACCCGCTGCGCCGCCAACTCGAAGCGCTGCAAGCCAAACTGACCACCGAAACCGGTCTGGGTGCCGGCCACGTTGCGGCCCTGGTGCTGGCCGGCCTGTTCGTGCTGCTGTGCGGCATCGGCATTTCGCGCGTGCAGTTGCTCGACAGCCGTGCCCGTCAGGCAGCGGCTGAAACGCAGCAAAAGGAAGCCCGGCGCCAAGAGCAGGAAGCCCGGCGTCAGGAACTGGAGGCCAAACGCCAGGAACTGGAGGCCAAGCGCGTCAATGACGCCAACCAGGCCGCGATTTTGCGTTTGATGAACGAGCTGCAATCGGTGGCCGAAGGTGACCTGACCCAGGAAGCCACGGTGACCGAAGACATCACCGGCGCCATTGCCGACTCGGTGAACTACACGGTGGAAGAGTTGCGCCAGCTCGTGGGCAACGTGCAGAACACGGCGACCCAGGTGGCACAAACCACGGCCCAGGTGGACAACACCTCGACCGAACTGCTGGCGGCATCGACCGAGCAACTGCGCGAAATCCGCGAAACCGGCCGTTCCGTTCTCGACATGGCGACCCGCATCAACGAAGTCTCGGCCCAGGCGCAAGAGTCAGCCACGGTGGCGCGCCAATCGCTGCAAGCGGCGGACTCGGGTCTGCAGGCGGTGCAAAACGCCATCGGCGGCATGAACTCGATCCGCGATCAGATTCAGGACACCTCCAAGCGCATCAAGCGCCTGGGCGAATCCTCGCAAGAGATCGGTGAAATCACCGAACTGATCTCCGACATCACCGAGCAAACCAACGTGCTGGCCCTCAATGCCGCGATACAGGCGGCCTCGGCCGGTGAAGCCGGCCGAGGCTTCTCGGTGGTGGCCGAAGAAGTGCAGCGGCTGGCCGAACGCTCTGCCGATGCCACGCGCCAGATCTCGGCCCTGGTCAAAGCCATTCAGACCGACACCCAGGACGCCGTGGCCGCCATGGAGCGCTCGACCCAGGGTGTGGTCGAAGGGGCCCGTCTGTCCGACAGCGCCGGCACGGCCCTGACCGAGATCGACCGTGTGTCGCGCCGTCTGGCCGAACTGATCGAGCAGATTTCGTCATCGGCGTCCAAGGAAGCGGTTCTGGCCAACGTGGTGGCCGACAACATCCAGCATATTTTTGCCGTGACCGAGCAAACCGGAGAAGGCACCCGCAGCACGGCGCAACAGGTGCGCGAGCTCTCGCGCATGGCCGAAGAACTGCGCCAATCGGTGGCCCGCTTCAAGATCGTTTGACGCAGTCATCAACCAACGAGCAGGCTCTTGGCAGTCGGGAACAATTTCATGTCATCCATTGATGTCAACCATGCACTGGCTGCGGATGGGCCTTTGGGGCAAGACCTGGGGCCTTTGGCCTGGGTGCTCGACGAACTGCGCAAATCCCTGGACGCGGCAGTCAAGGCCATGCGGCGCTTCGTGCGCGATGCCGAAGCCGCGCGTGCCTCCGATCTGGACGCCCTGGACACAGGCCCTTTGCGCATTGCGCGCCAGCATTTGCACCAGGCCTGGGGCGCGCTGGAGATGGTCGGCATGGGCCCGTCGGCCCTGCTGCTGCACTCGATGGAAATGGCGGTGCAAAAGTTTGTGCAGCGCCCCGAAAGCTGCAGCGATGATGCCGCTGCCGCGATCGAGCGCGCCAGTTTTGCGCTGATCGAGTATCTGGAAGCCGTGCTGGCCGGCAAGGACGTCTCTCCGGTGACATTGTTCCCCCAGTACCGTGACACCCAGGCCCTGGCCGGTGCCGACCGTGCACATCCGGCGGACCTGTGGCCCGTCGAGCGCCGCTTTCGTGAGCCCGAGGGGCGCGTCAGCGCCCCGCCTCTGCCCTATGGTGCGGCGGCGCGTGCCAGCCTCGACTCGACCGTGCTGCGCATCGTCAAGTCGGGCGATCTGAAGGCGGCGCTGAGCCTGCGCGATATCTGCCTGGGCTTCGTGGCGGCGCAGACCGACCGCCGCACGCGCACCTTCTGGAAGATTTGTGCCGGCTTCTTCGATGCCTGCGGCAGCGGCCTGCTGCTGCCGGACATTTACGTCAAGCGCGTGGCATCGCGGGTGCTGATGCAGTACGCCACCTTGGCCAAGGGCGACCCGGCGATTGCCGACCGGCTGGTGCAGGACCTGCTGTTCTTTTGCTCGCAGGCCCGCTCGACCGGGCAGTCGGCCGCTGCCGCGCCCTCGCTGGAGGCCGTGCGCCAAGCCTTTGCGCTCGACCGCTTCAAGCCCGTGGACTACGAATTGGCCCGCTTCGGGCGTTTCGACCCCGCCATGCTGGCACAGGCGCGCAAGCGCATCGCATCGGCCACCGAGATCTGGTCTGCGCTGGCCGGAGGCGATCGCAACAAGCTCAAACCTGCGGCAGACCAATTCAGCTTGGTCTGTGACTCGCTGCGCAAGCTCCATCCCGGCAGCGAGAACCTGGCGCAGGCGCTGACGCAGGCGCTGGAGGCCACCGCCCGCTCGGGCGAGCCGCCATCGGCTGCGCTGGCGATGGAAGTGGCGACCTCGGTGCTGTATCTGCAGGCGGCATTCGAAGAGTTGGACACGGCCGATGACCAGTTGGAGGCCCGGGCCACCCGTCTGGCCGAGCGGCTCCATGCCGTGACTGCCGGCGCCGAGTCCGAGCCGCTGGAGCATTGGATGGAAGAGCTGTACCGCCGGGTCAGCGACAACCAGACCATGGGCAGCGTCGTGGGCGAACTGCGCGCCACACTGGCAGAAACCGAGAAGGCGCTGGACCAGTTTTTCCGCAACCCCAAGGACCGGGCCGTATTGGCCACGGTGCCCGGACATTTCGCGCAAATGCGCGGCGTGCTGTCGGTCCTCGGGCTGGAGCAGGCGTCGCTGGCCGTGGCGCGCATGCGCGAGACGGTCGAACGCCTGCTGGTCGACGCAGTGCCTGAAGCGGAACGCGCCGGTGTTTTCGAGAAGCTCGGCAGCAGCCTGGGCGCCCTCGATTTGCTGATCGACATGCTCAGCTACCAGCGCACGATGGCGCGCAAGCTGTTTGTGTTCGATGAGGACCTGGGCGAGTTGCGCATCCTGATGAGCAGGACCCGTGCCCGGGCAACAGATGCGACCGAAGAAGCGCCGGCCAGGTTGGAAGAGCGTTCTGCGCCGGCCGTGCTGCCGCCGGCACCGGTCAGCCGCCCAAGCCCGCCCGCAGCCAGCCAGGCGCCCAGCGACAGCGGACTGCGGCCCGCCCCGGCGGCCAAGGTGGCGCCGGCGGCGGTCATTCCGGCGCCTGCTGCCGTCGCTGCTGCTGCAACGCCCGCGCCCGTCGCAACAACGGCCAAGCCGCTGGCGCGGGATCTGGATTCCGAACTGCTGGACGTGTTCCTCGAAGAAGTGCGCGAAGTAGTGGTCAATGGATTGATCGCCATCGACCTGCTCCGGGCCGAACCGGGCAATCTCGGCGAACAGACGACGCTGCGCCGTGCGTTCCATACGCTCAAGGGCAGTTCGCGCATGGTGGGCCTGAATGACTTTGGCGAAGCGGCCTGGTCGATGGAGCAGGTTCTCAACGCTTGGCTGACCGAGAAAAAGCCGGCGCAGCCCGGGTTGTTGCAACTGTCTGGCGCGGCCCTGCAGGCTTTCAGCCGTTGGGCCGATGACATTGCTGCGGGCGACGCCGGGGGCTGGCAACCGCAGGCTTTCCGCGCATCGGCAGACGCCATGCGTCTGGACGGTACGCTGCTGCCCTTGGTGCTGCCCGGCGCCGCCAGCGACGCCGCGCCCGCGCCCGCGCCCGCGCCGAAACAGGCGGCACCAGCCAGCGCCAAAGACCAGGCCGTATCGGACTTGCACCCGACCATGCCGGCCTTCATGCCAACCATGCCGGCTTTCATGCCGACCGAGATGCTTGGCGTCGACCAGGAACTGCCAGCCCAAGCCCCCGCCGACATGCCCGAGATGGCCGAGGATATCGATTTTTCGGTCTTCGCCGCTGCACTGAACGAATCTCCAGCCCCGCCTGCCGAGACGGCCCGACCCGGCGCAACCCCGGCCAACGAAGTCCCGGCAAGCCCGGCGCTGCCGCCGTCCGACGACGACACCGGCTTCGATACGACCGAATGGGTGACCCCCGAGGCCGTCCCTGAACCAGCCGCCGAGCCAGCCTCCGAACTTGCTGCGCCTGTGGACGCCCAGCCGCCAGAAGAAAGCGGCAGTGACGCCGTCAAGGTGATCGGCACCCTGCGCATCGGCATACCGCTGTACAACGTCTATCTGAACGAGGCCGATGAATGGTCGCGCCGCCTGGTGACCTGTCTGCAGGAATGGTCGCTGGAGTTGCACGAACCCCTGCCCGACACGGCGGCGGCGCTGTCGCACGCGCTGGCCGGCAGTTCTGCCACCGTAGGCTTCAAGACCTTGTCGGAAATGGCACGGTTGCTGGAACATGCGCTCCAGCATGTGCAACTGCAATCGCGTGGCACTGCGGAGCAGGCACAGATCTTCACCGCCGCTGCGCAAGACATCCGTCGATTGCTGCACCAATTTGCCGCCGGCTTCCTGAAGGAAGCGAACCCGGAACTGCTGCAACAACTGCGCCAGATTCTGGAAACCGAACTGCGCGACACCCTGTCTCCGCCGCAGGGGGAAGACCCCGCAGCGCCGGCACCCGCCGTGCACGCCGAGCCAGAGGTCGCCCAGGCCGCGCCGGCCCCTGCACCCGCCGCGCCCAAGCCGGAGGCGCAAGCCGCTGCCGCCGCGCCGCCTGCAGCAGGGCCTGTGGCCCCGGCGCTGTCGGTGGTGCAGCGCGACCACGATCAGCATATCGATGACGCGATTGCGCATGCGATTGCGATGAGCCCGGATGCCGACGACGACATCGACGCGATCGATGTCATCGACCCGGACCTGTTCCCGATCTTCGAGGAAGAAGCCGCCGAACTATTGCCCCGGCTGGGGGGCGCATTGCGCCAGTGGGTGGCACGGCCCGGCAACCTCGGCGCCCGCAGCGAACTACTGCGGGCGCTGCATACGCTCAAAGGCAGTTCGCGCCTGGCCGGCGCGATGCGCCTGGGTGAAATGGCCCACCGGCTGGAATCGGCGATAGAGCAGTTCGATCCCGACACCGTGACCGCCGAGCAGATCGAGCCGCTGCAAGGCAATTTCGACGGCCTGCAGGCGAACTTCGACGCACTGCGTGCGATTGGCCAGGCCCCGATCGACACCCTGGTGCCGCTGCCGACCGAGGTCGCGCACGCGCATCCCGAAACTGCCGCGCCAGCGGCCACCAGCGCCGCTGCCGCAGCAGATGCCGCCGCAGCGCCGGCCGTTGCCTTGCACCCGCCGGTGTCGTCGCAACTGGCGCCATTGCGCGTGGCGGCCAACCAATCGGTGCGCGTGCGCGCGCAATTGCTCGACCGTCTGGTCAACCAGGCCGGCGAGGTGATGATCAGCCGTGCGCGCCTGGATGTGCGCCTGGGCCAGTTCCGCAGCTCGCTGGCCGACCTGTCGGGCAACCTGGACCGCTTGCGCCAACAGCTCAGGGACATCGAGGTACAGGCCGAGTCGCAGATGCAATCGCGCCTGGCGCTGTCCAAAGACTCTGCCGCAGGCTTCGACCCGTTGGAGTTCGACCGCTTTACGCGCGTGCAGGAGCTCACGCGCATGATGGCCGAATCGGTCAACGACGTGGCCACCGTGCAGCGCAACCTGCAGCGGGCGATGGAAGGCGCCGAGGACGACCTGATCGCCCAGGGCCGCCAGGCGCGTGAACTGCAGCGCGACCTGCTGCGCACCCGCATGGTCGAGTTCGAGGGCATTGCCGAGCGGCTGTACGCCGTCGTGCGCCAGGCATCCAAAGAAACCGGCAAGCAGATCAAGCTGAACATCACCGGCGGTTCGATTGAAATGGACCGCGGCGTGCTCGACCGCATGACCCCGGCGTTCGAGCATTTGCTGCGCAACTGCGCCACCCACGGCATCGAAGCGCCGCAACTGCGCGTGGCCGCCGGCAAGCCGGCGACCGGCACGATCACGGTGGACTTGCGCCACGAAGGCAACGACGTATCGGTCGAGTTCCGCGACGACGGCGCCGGGCTGAACCTGCCGCGCATCCTCGAAAAGGCCATCGAGCAAGGCATCCTGGCGCCCGACGCGCAGTTGGACGACGCCGAGATCGCCAGCCTGATCTTCATGCCCGGTTTCTCCACCGCGACCGAAGTCACCGGCCTGGCCGGGCGTGGCATCGGCATGGACGTGGTGCGCACCGAGATCAACGCCCTGGGCGGGCGCGTCGAAATCTCGACCGAAGCCGGCAAAGGCGCTGCATTCCGCATGGTTTTGCCGCTGACCACGGCGGTGACGCAGGTGGTGATGCTGCATGCCGGCGATCTGGTCATTGGCGTGCCCGCCAACGTGGTCGAGATCGTGCGCCGCACGCCGGCCACCGAGTTGGAACAGGCCTATCGCAGCGGCACTTTCGATGACGGCGGCACAGAGAAAATCCCGTTCTTCTGGTTCGGCGCATTGCTGCAAGCCTCGATGCGCAGCAGCGAGCCTGTGGGCAAGACCCGCCCGGTCGTGATCTTTCGCAGCGCAGCGCAGCGCATCGCCTTGCATGTCGACGAAGTCTTGGGCAACCAGGAAGTCGTGGTGAAAAACCTCGGCCCCCAACTGTCGCGCCTGCCCGGCCTGGCCGGCATGTCGGTGCTGGCCTCGGGTGCCGTGGTGTTGATCTACAACCCGGTGGCGCTGGCCACGGTCTACGGGGATCAGGTGCGCGCCGCCAGCGCTGCCAGCGCCAGCCTGCCGCCGGAGCCGGAAACCCATGGCACTGCGGGCACCGGCAACAAGGTCGCCCCGCCCCGGCTGGCCGGGCCCAGCCAGGTTCCTCTGGTGCTGGTGGTCGACGACTCGATCACCGTGCGCCGCGTCACGCAGCGGCTGTTGCAGCGCGAAGGCTATCGCGTCGCGCTGGCCGCCGACGGCTTGCAAGCCTTGGAACGCTTGCAGGAAGAACGCCCCACCGTGGTGCTCTCCGACATCGAAATGCCCCGCATGGATGGCTTCGATCTGGCGCGCAACATCCGTGCAGACGGCGCCTTGCGCGACCTGCCGATCATCATGATCACCTCGCGCATCGCCGAAAAGCACCGCGAGCATGCGATCGAACTGGGCGTCAACCACTACCTGGGCAAGCCCTACTCGGATGAAGAACTGCTCGGTCTGATACAGCACTACGCCCGTATCGCGGTGACCGCAGAGCTCTGAAAACAGCGACGGTATCTCCCTGAATGCCAATGCCGTGACGGCCTTGGCAGGCAACGCACCGGGGTGCGCATCTGCGTGCGGGCAGTTACGATGCGCCCCATCTGCCGACAGGCTCTTGCGTAGCCCGACCAACAACCCGTGAGCGATCTGGCGGAGCTTGTAAAAGCATTCAGGCAACCAATGGAAATCCATTGCACACGAGTCGATCGCTGCCACGGTTCAGGCGGCTGCGGCCATCCGTGAGCGTCTTGCATCGTTTTGAATTTATTTCAGGGAGAAAATCATGAACCGTTACTTCATCAGCCTGCTCGCCGCCTTCAGTTTCGGCCTGCTGCCGGCGCTGGCATCGGCGCAAACCATCAGCGTCATCCGCGTTGCCACCGATGCCACCTTTCCGCCCTTCGAGTTTTTCAAGAATGGCAAGCGCACCGGCTTCGATATCGAGTTGATCGAGTTGCTGGCCAAAAACATGGGCAAGAAGGTCGAATGGACCGACATCGATTTCAAAGGGCTGATTCCCGGCCTGGTGTCGCGCCGTTTCGATGTTGCCTCCTCCGCCATCTACATCACCGAAGAACGCCGCCGCGTCGTCGACTTCACCGACCCTTATTATCCGGGCGGCCTGGTGGTGCTGACCAAGACCAGCAACACGGCGATCAGGCAGCCATCCGATCTGGCGGGCAAAAAGGTCTCGGTTCAGGTCGGCACCAAGTCGGCCAACTATCTCAAAGCGTATTACCCGCAAACCGAGCGCATCGAGGTCGAGAAAAATCAGGAAATGTTCAACCTGGTCGAAATCGGCCGCGCCGATGCCGCCGTCACCGGCAAACCCGCCGCCATCGAATACGCCAAAACCCGTCCCGGCATGAAGGTGCTGGACAAGCAGGTCAGTGTCGAACTCTACGGCTATGCAGTGCGCAAGGACTTGCCGCAACTGACGGAAGAAATGAATGCCGCGCTGAAAAAGGCCAAGCTCGACGGCAGCTATGACAAGTTGGTGCAAAAGTGGCTGTCATCCAAATAACGCCAACCACACCGAGAGGAGAAAGCCGTGAGCCTGGATTTTTTACCGGTACTCGAAGGTTGGCCGGAACTATTGCATGGCGCCATCGTGACGGTGAAAATCACCGCCACCTCGCTGGTGCTGGGCTGCATTTTCGGCCTGCTGGTCGGCATGGGGCGATTGGACCGCAGCAAGCGCCTGCGCTACGGCATCTGCACGGCTTACGTCACCTTCATCCGTGGCACACCGCTGCTGGTGCAATTGTTTTTGCTGTTTTTCGGCTTGCCGCAGTTCGATATTCTGCTGCCCGCCTTCCTGTGCGGCGTGCTTGGCCTGGGCATCTACTCCGGTGCCTATGTGTCGGAAATCGTGCGCGGTGCGATTCAGTCCATCGACAAGGGGCAGATGGAAGCAGCGCGTTCGCTCGGCATGTCGTCCGGCAAGGCGATGCGCACCATCATCCTGCCGCAAGCCGTGGTGCGCATGATTCCACCGCTGGGCAATGAATTCATCGCACTGATCAAGAACTCGGCGCTGGTGTCGCTGCTGACCATCGCAGACCTGATGCACGAAGGCCAGAAGATCATCAGCGTGTCTTATCGCTCGCTGGAAGTCTATCTTGCCGTCGCCCTGGTCTATCTGGTGCTGACCACACTGACCGGCATGGCCTTGCAAAAAGTCGAGCAGCGCCTGCGTGCAGGAGGGGCAGTCTGATGTCCATGATCACGATCTCGAAACTGGGCAAGTCATTCTCCGGCCAGCGCATTCTGCGTGGCATCGATTTGCAGGTAGAAGCCTCGCAAGTGGTCGTCATCATTGGCCCCAGCGGTTCCGGCAAGAGCACCTTGCTGCGTTGCTGCAATGGCCTGGAAGTGGCGCAAGAAGGCAGTATCTCGATCTGCAATCAGCATCTGCTCATCGACGGCAAGATAATCGCCGATCACGCCCTGAACGATTTACGCACGCAAGTCGGCATGGTGTTTCAGTCCTTCAATCTGTTCCCGCATCTATCGGTGCTGGAAAACGTCACCGTCGGCCCACGCAAAATACGCGGCATGTTGAAAGAGCAGGCCGAAGCGCTGGCGCATGACCTGCTGGCCAAGGTCGGCCTGGCTGCCAAGGCCGATGCCATGCCCGCCACCTTGTCCGGCGGACAGAAACAGCGCGTGGCGATTGCCCGCGCGCTGGCGATGCAACCGCAAGTCATGCTGTTCGACGAACCCACCTCGGCGCTCGACCCGGAACTGGTCGGCGAAGTCCTGCAAGTGATGAAAACGCTCGCCAACGAAGGCATGACCATGATCGTCGTCACGCATGAAATGGGTTTTGCCCGTGAAGTGGCCGATAGGGTGGTGGTCATGGACCAGGGCTGCATCGTCGAAGCTGGCCCGCCGGGGCAGATTTTCGTCAACCCGACGCAGGAACGCACACGCAGTTTTCTGCAAGCCGTATTGAGACCGGCCTCCGTATGAAAGATGACATGAGCCACTTGCTCTGGAACGGACGGATCGATCACGACAGCGCTGGCGATACGCCCTGCCTGCATCAACGGGTGCAGCCCTGTGACGGAGCAACCCGTATCCTACGACGCGGCTCCCATTATTTCAGGCTGAATTTCTTCAGATTTTCATCGGGCGCATTGCCGGACATGCTCCTGATCGACACCTCAGCCTGTCGCAATACCGTTCGCACGGCCTCGTCCTGCAAATCCGGTGGATAGCCATATTTGCGCAAAATGCGCTTGACCAGCATGCGCATTTGCGCGCGGGCGGATTCGCGGTGCGCCCAATCCACCGATATGTTGTTGCGCAGGCTGACCAGCAATTCGTGGGCAATCAGCCGCAGTTTGTCATCGCCCATCATCTGCAGCGCGCTATCGTTCTCGGCTAACGCGTCATAGAAAGCAATCTCCTCATCCGACAAACCGGACTCTTCCCCGCGCTGGCGCTCGGCGCGAATGTCCTTGGCCAGGGTGATCAACTCTTGCAGCACTTCGGCGGTCGTGATGGCATTGGCGTGGTAGCGCGCCATGGCCTCTTCCAGCCGTTCCGAGAAGGCTTTGCTTTGCACCACGTTGGCTTTGCTGCGTGAACGGATGTCGTCATTGATCAACTTGCGCAAGGCCTCCAGCGCGAGATTCTTGCGCTCCATCTGCGCGATTTCGGTCAGAAATTGGTCGGACAGGATGGAAATATCCGGGCTCTTGATGCCGACTGCGGCCAGAATGTCGACGATTTCGGTGGAAATCACCGCGCGGCTCACGATTTGCCGAATGGCCAATTCGCGTTCTTGCCCCACCACGCCCATTGCGCCACTGCTTTTCACCAGTGCATCGCGAATCGCCTGAAAAAAACCGACTTCTTCCCGAATGGTGCGCGCTTCGTCAGAAGCAGACACCAGGGAAAAAGCCTTGGACAGCGCCAGCACTGCATCCTGATAGCGGCGATGCGCAGTCTTCTGGCCTTCCCGGCTGACCTCCCTGGCCGCCGATTTTTGCTGCATGTCGAGAATCCACTCGATGGCGCCAGCCATCATGACCAGGCGTTCTTGCGCTGTTCCATCCAACGTGTAATCGAAACCGTGGTACATGTTGCGCACGATTTCGTACTTCTCCATCATCATCGCGACGGCCTTGGATTCATCGATACCGGTATTTTCCCGGTCGCTTTGCGAGTATTGTCGCAGCGCCGATTTGAGATAATTGGCGATGCCGATATAGTCCACGATCAATCCGGCGGGTTTGTCGCGGAACACGCGATTGACCCGCGCAATCGCCTGCATCAGGCCATGCCCTTGCATGGGCTTGTCCACATACATCGTGTGCATGCAGGGCGCATCAAAACCGGTGAGCCACATATCGCACACGATCACCAGTTGGAGCGGATCCCTGATGTCGCGAGCGCGCCTGGCCAGCACATCGCGGCGCGCCTTGTTGCCGACATGCTGTTGCCATTCTGCGGGGTCGCTGGCGGCGCCCGTCATCACGATTTTGAGCGCGCCCGCCTTGTCGTCGGCGCTGTGCCAGCCGGGGCGCAGTTTCACGATTTCCTCGTACAGTCTCACGCAAACGTGGCGACTCATGCACACCGCCATTGCCTTGCCATCCAGTACGGCCATGCGCGCTTCGAAGTGCGTCACCATGTCTTGCGCAATCAGCGCGAGGCGTTTATCGCTGCCCACCAGGGCTTCCACGGTTGACCATTCTTTCTTGAAGCGCTCTTGTTCGGCTTCGGAGTCGTCCTCGATCATCGCATCCACTTCGGCATCGATTTTGTGCCTCTCATCCCCATCGAGTTCGATGCGCGCAAGCCGTGATTCATAATAGATGAGCACCGTCGCGCCATCCTCGACGGCACGGCTGATGTCATAGATATCGATGTAATTGCCAAACACCGCCCGGGTGTTCACACCACTGGCTTCGATCGGCGTGCCGGTAAAGCCGATGAATGAGGCATGAGGCAGGGCATCGCGCAGGTATTTGGCGAAGCCGTAGGAAACCCCGCCCGTCCTGGCATCGAGTTTGGCGCGAAAACCATATTGGCTGCGGTGCGCCTCATCAGCAATCACCACCACATTGCGACGCTCTGTCAGCGGCTGACTTGACTCGGCAAACTTTTGCAAGGTGGTAAAAATCACGCCGCCGGATGCGCGCACCAACAGTTTTTGCAAGTCCTCCCGGCTGTTGGCCTGCACCGGTGTTTGCCGAATGAAATCGCGGCATCTGGAGAAGGTGGCAAAAAGTTGATCGTCAAGGTCGTTGCGGTCGGTCAGCACGACCAGGGTTGGATTCGCCATGGCCACATGCTGTGCCAGTTGCCTGGCGTAGAACACCATCAACAGACTTTTGCCTGAGCCTTGGGTATGCCAGATCACGCCGGCCCTTCTGTCACCTTTGGCCTGGGTTTTGACACTGGACCAGCCGTAATCGCGTGGGTCTTCTTGCACCCCCTGCCATTGGCTCGATGCGCGCAAGGTTGAATCGACCGCGCGCATGACGGCGTGGAACTGATGATAGCCAGCAATAATCTTGACCAAGCCTGAACCCGTTTCATCAAACACCGTAAAGTGGCGCAACAGGTCGAGCAGGCGGCGATGCGCAAACACGCCCTCGATCAAGGTTGGCAACTCCGGCCTGCCCTTTGGCGTAATCGCCGTGCCATCCGTGGTGCGCCAAGGCATGAAGCGCTCCTGATCGGCAGACAGCGAACCGACACGGGCATGGACACCATCCGAAGTCACCAGCAGCGCATTGGTATTGAACAATGCCGCAATCTGCTGCTTATAGTTCTGCAACTGCTGGAAGGCCTCGAGCAAAGTCGCATTGCCTGGCGCCTTCAACTCGATCACCACCAGCGGCAGGCCATTCACAAACACCACCACATCCGGGCGGCGCTGATGATATTGCCCGGCAATCACGACGAATTGACTGACCGCCAGCCAATCGTTCTGCTCTGGCCGCTTGAAATCAATGAGCGCGACCGTGCCCGTGGTCAGCGTGCCATCCTCGGCGTAGTACTCGACATCCACCCCATCGGTCATCAGTTTGTGCAGGCGGCGGTTTTCTTCGAGCAGCGTTGGCAACTCCGACTGCATCAGCCGGCGCATGGCATTCTGCCGCGCCTCCAATGGCAGGCCAGGATTGAGCCGCGCCACAGCATGCGCGAAGCGCTTTTTGAGCACGACCTCATCGTGGCTTTCGCGTTCCGGGCGCGGACCATCGGGGCCGATATCTTTTTCCTGCCCGATGCGGTAGCCCAGCCCCCGCAATTGCGCCAGCAATGCCTGCTCGAGGTCGGCTTCAGACAAGTAAGCCATTATTTCTTTCCCTCCAGTCGTCTGATTTTCCGGTCAAAGTCCGAGAGGTATTCCACATCCTGACGCTGCCGATAAACATCGAACCCACTTTCCGCCTTGGGCTTCGCCTCCAATGCGCTGATTTTACCCTTGTCCTGCAAAATCGGATAATTCGACAATTCCAAAAAGCCATGCAAAAAACCTGCCCAATCGGCCATTCTCGTCAAAATGCCGCGCTCGGCGCGGCTCTCGGCCAAATCCAGGTAAGCGGAAACGATGCGACTCAATTCCTTGACGTGCGCTTCACTCGGATAGTTTTTTGCGACCGTTACGTCGGATTTCAATATCTTACCGTCTGGTGCATACTTCCATGCCGCCAAGCCCATGCAAATCTTCGTTGCATCGGCAGAAGCATAGATCAGTTCAGCAGCCGTTTTGCCGGTAATTGCCCAATGCAGTTTGTTTTGCACACTGGCGAAAAACTCTCGCGTCAAAGACGCATCGGCGCTGTAGTCCAAGGACAGGGCGTAGAGGTCGGTAATTTTTTGATAAAAGCGCCGCTCACTGGAGCGAATCTCGCGGATACGCTCCAGCAACTCGTCAAAGCAATCTTTACCGAAGGTTTGCGTGCCTCGCTTTAGGCGCTCATCATCCAGCACAAAACCCTTTGTGATGAATTCACGCAGCGTGGTTGTCGCCCAGATGCGGAACTGGGTCGCCTGATAACTGTTTACTCTGTAGCCAACGGCGATGATGGCATCGAGGTTGTAGTAGCGGGTCTGATAGTTTTTCCCATCGGCGGCAGTGGTTTCCAAAATGGAAATAACTGAAGCCTCTACCAGTTCTTTGGTATCGAAGATATTTTTCAGGTGTTTGTTGATCGCTGGCACTTGGACGCCGAACAATTCGGCCAGTGCTTTTTGCGTTAACCAGGCTGTTTCGCCCTTGAAGAACACATCTACCTTTACCGCCCCGTCTGGCGCGGTATAGAGCAGGAATTGGTTTAACTCTGTCATGGCTTTGTCTCTTTGTGAGTCTCGAACAGAAAGACAGTCAGCGTAGCTGCAGCTCCGACCGCCAACTTCGCATGGCGAACGCCAAGCCCAGTCGCGCTTCCATGCTTACCATGGCCCGTGCCGTAAAGGCCGCGCAATTCGGCAAGGCCATTGCCGATAGTTCCAAGGTTGCTCAGGAGGCGCTTGATAACGTCCGCACCCCTGGCTGCATCAGGGACTCCTTCAGGAACGAGCTTTAACTCCTTGAGCGTTTCCTTTGTTAGCGTCGAGACATCGGGAGTGCCCGATATTGGCTTGCCGCACTCGGCAAGGATTGTTTTGCAGCAGGTCTCGATGAGTTCCTTGGCAGTTCCGATGGCAAGGCTTGGGTCGGTCTCGACGGAAGCCTCCAAGCGCTGAATTTGCTTCGCGAGGTGATTGGCGTTTAGAACCTTCGTATGCTCCTTAAGCGGATTAAGACTCGGACTGCCTGCGAGGAGCCGCGTGGCGATCTGGCGGCACGTATCGGCGAGAGCTTTTGCTTCGGCAGTTTTCTCGGCATTGAGTGACGCGTCGTAATCAATCAAGGCGAGCAGTAGCGTGCCGACGGTGTAGTCGGGTTCGAGTTTCCAGAAGGCGCGGAGCTTTTTGGCCTTCGATATCCCCGCCGAGGCGTATTTCTCTTCACGAATGCCCGGAAACCAGTCCATAGTCATACCGCCGCTCCGACGATGCGCTTGGCATCTTGTATACGCAGTTCACCTGAAATTAGCTTGGGTAGCAGGGTGTCGCGCAGCCTGGCGAGGGAGCGGGAATCGTTGCCGTTACCGAAAATTGCATCGAACACGCTGGTGGCAGTTCGCTCAAATTGCTGAAGCACAGGTTCAGGCGGTAGCACGAAACGTACGGCATCGAATGTCTGGCGTGTAATGGTCGAGAACACGGAACCGTGTGCCATCACCTTAAGCTGTTCAACCATGCACTGCGCAGAAAGAAATACGAAATAATCACCAGATCCGTTCTTACCCCGCAACGCATAGCACGATTGATTGAATGTCATGTCGCGCCCAGCAATCCCCAAATTACCAACAGTGCCGCGCGCAGAAATGATGGTGGTGCCCTTGGCAATCATCTGTGCAGAACTTCCATTCAACCCAGACCGGGTAATCGATTTTTCAGTTTGAACAACAAACACATCACTTGAGGGGGGCGTGTCCACGACAGAAAACCACGGAATGTCGCCACCCCAGTACTCACTAACCGAAGTTTTAGGCGTGCCGCCGCCAATAATTTCAACAGCTTCAGAAAAACTGCCAATCGCCCACCCTTCCGGGATCTCCCCCAACTCAGAAGCAACTAGCCGTTCGGGAAATAGATCGTAAAGATCTGCCGGTAATCCAGGCAGTGACTGGTCGCGCTGCCAGCGGCCTTCCATTTTGGCACGCACGGGGTCGAAATCAACAAACCACGACTTGAATAGCACCTGGGCGATTGCTTCCAGCGTGGCGTTCATCCGCCGGTTCAACGCGATTTTGTCGTCCAGCGTGCCCAGGATGTGGGCAATGGCTTTTTGCTCGGTGAGGGGTGGAAGAAGAACGGAGATTTTGCCAAGGGCATCAGTGGGCACGCGTTGCCGCCCCGACGTTCCCGTCATCTGGGAAATGGCGAATTTACGAACTTCTGGAGAAATCGCCAAATAATAAGCGTAGTCGTTATCCGTGACATTTGGTTTTCCACGAATTACAATAAACTCGGTCGAGCCGTGTCCAATGGGTTCGCCTTCAGGCGCTTGAAAGCGTGCCAGCTTGCCATTTTCAAGACATGGTGTGATTCTGGCCATCAAAGTATCGCGGTCTTGGAAGCGCGAGCCTCCCCCAGAGAAGTTTCGATACTCCGAGCATTTCACATCTCTCGTGCCTGCCGCTATCGCAGACATTTCGACGAACGGATAAATGACACCTTTTACCAATGGTGTCACTGGATTCAGGAGCACTGCTTCCGAGAACGGAAGTTCGCCCCATTCACCTGCCGCCCCTTTCGTCGATGAACGCCCCTCCCACACCACCACCCTATCCCGCTCAATAATTTCCCGAAACGCTGCACTCGCCATTGTCCAATCCACCACGTCCACCTTGTAAGGCAAATTCGATTCTTCAAATGCCTCGCGCAACAGGCCCATTTGTTCAAAACTCAAGGCAGCAGCCGCACGTATGCACAGATCGAGGTCTGATGAGTCGCGTGCCAGCCACTTGGCACGCGAACCAAATGCCCAGACCTCTGCGTCTGGAACATGCTGCTGCAAAATGCGCTGCACCAGTTCAAGATGGTCGGCTCGCACATCAAGCAGTTGCATTGATCAACCTTTGCAACAGGTCGCGGGCATCGAGCAAGAACCCGGGTATGCGCTCAAAAACGGCATTGGCTTTGCTGGCGTCACAGCTGTGCGAGGTTTCGTTTCTGGCATTGATATGTCCCATCCAGCGTTCCGCTTCGGCAATGAGCGCCATGCCAGCACGCTTGCCGAATGGTAGACCAAAACGGGTTCTGTGGCGAGGTCGCTTTCTTTTTCGTGGCACTGCACCCGCGATGCGCCGGTATTCACGATGATGGCATCAAGGTGTAGCGTGCCGTTGCGTATCGGCGGTGTCGCCGGGTTCGAGGTTCCAGAAGGCGCGGCGCTTTCTGGCCGAAAATTTTTCAAGGTTCTGGCACCCCACCACCGAGCGCTTGGCTCATGCAAAAATCTCTTTCTCGGCTTGTGCCACACGCAATTCCCCTCTCAGCAGCTTTGACAGCAGCGTGTCGCGCAAGGTGGCGAGGCTGCGGGATTCGATTTCGTTCCGGATGCTTGCGTCGATGAACGGTGCCATCACCGTATCGAATTTCTTCAATGCATCGTCCATTGGACAAATCGCCATCGCCGACTTGAGATGGCTGCGCTGGATATGCCCCATGGTCGTGGCCTTGGATGCCGCAATCGATTGAAATTCTTCGAGGTGGTGATGCACCCAATGGCTTACGAACCACATCGGGTAGCGCTCGGAGGTTACTTTGAATAGGTGCTGGTTCAGTGCCCCTTCGCCTTCAGTCCAGAATTTTGCCAAAAGGCTCCCGGACCAGGAAAAAAGAAAATCGCCATCCTCAATGATGTACTTTTCAGGCACATCGCGTGATGCGCGGTCGCTTTTGGCGCTGATGCCGTTGCGAAGCTCTGCAATTTTGATGACCGGCAAGCTGCCGGCAGGATCGGTCGCAGGGAATTTTTGCAGGGCGAGGCCGTTCAGAAACTCTGCAATCTCATCGAGTGATTGCACTTTCCAGCCCCTCGGCACCCGCCCCAAGTCCGACTCCGACTCCTCCAACCCATCAGGAAACAACGCCGCCGTAGCCTCATCCATGCCTTCGGGTGCGCGGCCTTCCATCTTGGCGCGCACGGGGTCGAAATCGACAAACCATGACTTGAACAGCGCCTGGGCAGTGGCTTTCAGCGTGGCATGCATTCGCCGGTTCAACTCGATTTTGTCGTCGAATGCGCCAATGATTGAAGAAATTGCCATTTGTTCTTCAATGGGAGGAAGCGCAATGGCCATCTGTTTCAAATGCGTCGGCCCGAAATGCTGAATGACGCCTCCAACGGCAAAAGATCGGGCCTGATTCTCAAAAAATGGGGAGCGAAGGAATAGCTCAATGAAACCCGGCACAATTTTGTTTGTCCTGGGTCGAAATCGAATGATTCCGGTATAGGAAATGGCGCCCTCCGTCGCTTTGCCCACGATGGACGTTCGGCCAAAGCTGGCGCTTGCCGATGTCACGATATCGCCCGCATCCAGTCGGAAATGCGGCCACTTTTTATCCACCATTTCGGGATCCAGAAAATTGCAACCATCGAGGGTTGCAAATTTGTCGCCAACCCCGGCGAGCCGAAGCAAAGAGACTCCCGAATCACGAAAATCCTTTGCGAGTATTCCCGGACCCTCCTGGAAGAAGAGGTGCTCTTGCAGCGGAGCGATTTCCCAGTTTTTCGGACAGATGGAGAAGATATTCGAATAAGGAATCGACATTATTTGATCCATCCCGGCACTTCGCTGATCTCCGGTTTCAGCGCTTTGCCCCCATGCTCAGGGCGCACATCAAGCAGTTGCATTGATCAACCTTTGCAACAGGTCGCGGGCATCGAGCAAGAACCCGGGTATGCGTTCAAAAACGGCATTGGCTTTGCTGGCATCGTAGGTGTGCGAGGTTTCATTTCTGGCATTGACATGTCCAATCCAGCATTCCGCATCGGCGATGAGTGCCATGCCAGCCGCTTCCCGCATGGCATTTTTGGCGATGTGCGCAGGCTCCATCTGATAAACCTCTTGCAACACCCGTCTGATCAGTTTTTGAGAAATATCAACGGCCACCTCAAAACGCTGAATCACACCATCCCTCACGGTAGACAGTTGCGGGTACTGGGCGTGTTCTTCCAAACCTTGCTCCAATGCGGCAATGGATAACTTCAACGCGTCAAAATTCAACCCCGCCATGCCGGCCTCCCAAATGCGTGTTGGCGTTTTTCATGGCTTGTACCCCAGGGCTTGCAGATTCAGTCGTATTGCCTGCTCCAGCCTTGCAGACTCGGCGAACTGCGCGTTCAACTCGGCAGTGAGTATCTGCATTTT
>Ga0081606_1000176_pt1 | contig 35445 bp, 37 predicted proteins | sample EareggfetidaYelm_FD_71127 | JGI IMG/M metagenome (GOLD analysis project Ga0081606, IMG submission 71127) | Earthworm egg capsule microbial community from the University of Washington, USA - E. fetida Yelm (SPADES assembly) (version 2) | ecosystem: Host-associated > Annelida > Reproductive system...
ATGCGCCTCGGGCTCAAGGGCCTTTTATTGCGCCTGATCGCCTTGCTGCGCACGCTCATCGGCGTCCCCCACTTCTTCGCATCCAACGAAATCACGCCATCACGCGCCGCCGCGCGGTTCGCTGCGATAGCGAAATGAATTTCGCAGGCCCGACTAGCGTAGCGTCGTTGCCGCCAAACTCGAACAACCTGGGCTTGCTGCAATACCAGCAGCCCTCGAACTGGGATGACGCCCAGGTGGTGGCCGCCGTCGAAGCAGGTTGCGATGAAAAACAAGGCTTTCAAGTCGACGCCATCCGCGAAGCCATGGTGTTCGATCAGGTTCGCCAACTCGACGGTTTGCTCCGCATCGAAGCTCGCTGCCAGCCGTTCGAGCAGCAGCGGAATCGACAACGCTTCGTCGCCGGGCATAGAGACGCCACAGTCCCCGCCACCCGGATGAGCGGATGGCGGGGGGGCTTCAGACAAGGGTGGCTTCGGCGCTCAGGCGGCCGCGGCCAGGCCTTCCCATTCCTTGGCGCTGAGTTCGACCAGCTTGCCGCCGATCTCCTCAAACTCGGTCGCCCGGTCATAGCTCTCGACCTCTTGGCTGAAGTGCGTGACCGCGTTGACCAGTCCATAGCCGGACAATTGCCCACCGCTGATGAGGTGGCGCAGCACGCCCGAACGCTCGCCTTCGTTGAGGTCGTACCGGTTGGCCAGCACCTCCACGCTCTTGACGGGATCGCCCGTCAGCTTGATGCCCATGGTCCGCTGCATCTTGCGCGCGGCCTCGACAAAGGTCGTTTCGGCGACCACGTCGCTCACCACGTCTCTGACCTTGAGAAAGAAGGCGCGATCGTCCGCTCGCAAGGTCTCCTCCTGGTAGACCTGGACGTTGTTGTCCTCCATCCCCAGCGCGCGGCCGATGTGCGTCTTGCGCAGTGCTCGCTCGGGAACGATCAGCCCGTTGCTGCACACGACGCGGTACAGCAACGGCTGGACCGACAGCGTGCCATGTCCCACTTCGGAGTTGGTGATCACCACGCCGGCCTGGACGACGTCGCCGGGCGCCATCGTGTAGGCCAGGGGCGGCACCACCACCTTGAGGTACATGCGCGTCTCGGTCAGCTCGACCGACTCGAAACGCATGTTCGGCAGCGTCTGCAGGATGGGGATGACCGCGTTCGCCAGGTCGTAGTTGTCCAGCCGGCGGTAGCGGTCGGACAGCACGGCGCGGGCCTGGCCATCGAGGGTGCGCACCATCGTATGTCCCTCGCCGCACTGCAGCCACGTGTTGACGTTGTTGTCCAGGAGCCTGGGTTGCTCCTTGCGCATGCGGTCGTAGTACGGGTAGGGGATGTTCAGCCTGGCGGCCAGCTGGCGCCGCGCGAGGTCGGTGACGGTGAAGCTGCCGCCGCTGGGGTGATCGATGACTAGGCTGCCGTCGCCTTGGTTGCTGGTCTCGTGCCGCATCAGCGATGGGTGCAGCACGAGGTCCTTCTTGGTCGAGAGCTGGCGTTCCAGCTCCTGAGCGAGTTGCACGAGGGTTCGTCCGTTGCGCATGTGAATCTCCAGTTGGGAATGCGAAGCGGGGACGCGACTTCCCAACGGGGACGCGTCCCCGCGGGGTGGTGAATGGCAGGGCTTGCGCCATGCCGGCGATGTGCGCCCTCGAGGGCGCGGGAAACTTTCAGGGCTGCCTTCGCCATGCAGAGGCTGCATGGCCTGGTGCGGCAGCTACCAGGGGGAGCGGTGCTCCACGGGATGCTCGAAAGCCTTCTCACTGGCCTCGCATTGGGAGAAAGCCAGTGAGAAGGCGGGGCCGGCCTCGCGGCCGACCCCCTCCTGTACCGCGGCGCCGTGCAGCGCGGCAGTCGATACCGCGAGGCGCAGCCCGTCTTCGGACTCAGGCGGTGCGCTTCATGCTCCGCACCACGCTCCACCAGACGTCGGACCAGTCCGCACCCGGCTTGCCGGGGATATGGACCTCGACGTCGCGCGCGACGCCGTGGCGGGCTTCCTTGCGGATGCGGCGCGCCAGCGCATAGGCGCAGGCCTGGCCGTCGAAATCCGCGTTGGCGTCGTTGTCGCCGAAGATCAGCACGCGCCGCACGGTGTCGGGCAACCAGATCCGCTCGAGGTTGCCGGCGTTCAGTCCCGCCCAGACCGGCAGGTTCTTCAGCAGGCGCACGCCGAACGATGTCTCGATGCCTTCGCCGAGCGCGAGCGTGTCCGTCGGCTCGTACAGGCGGATCGCTCCGCCGTTGATGCCCGAGGACAGCACTTTCTTCGCGTCGGGCAGGTTCGCCTTGCGGCCGTTGTGCAGGTACGTGCGGTGCAACGACAGCAGATGACCGTCCGGGCCGTCGATGCGCGCCAGCATCGCCGCGTACTCCGCGACCTTGCGCGACTTGCCGCTGCCGTCTCGCTCGTAGTAGCCCAGCCGCGGATGAAAGCGCAGGACGGCCGGATAGGCGTCCAGCCCCAGGCCGCGGCCGCAGAGGTAGCGGTCCACCTCATCGCCGCGCGTGACCGGCCTGGCCTCGTCCCAGATCCTGCGCGCCAGCTGGCGCATGCGTTCATCCGAGGCCGGCGCGTTCTGCCCACGGGGCATTGCCGGGAGACCGCCGACGCACTCGCTGACCTTCTTGAGGGTGGTGACGAAGTCCCAGCCCTTGAGCGCCTGCAGCAGCTTCAGGCCTCCGCCCGGGCCGCAATCGCGATTGCGGCAGTGGTAGTTGCCCTCGCCGTAGCGATCCGTGTACTGGAAGCGGTCGGTGCCTCCGCACAGCGGGCAGGCCATGTTCTTGCGCCGCAGGATGCGCTCGTCCGCGCCCAGGTCGCGCAGGATCTCGTCCCAGCGGCCGTGGGCACGGGCCTTCACGTCCTCGACGCGCAGCTCGTAGTCGTTCTCTTCCATGGCTTGCTCCGCTTCATGCGCGCACCGCGCGTTCGGGGGCGCGCCGTGGCGTCCCGGCAAGGGGTGCCGCAGAGCGGGCCATCGGCATCGTTCCTCCGCCGTCGTTCGGACGGCGGGCAACTGTGGTGGCAGGCGAGCGGTCGGCGCCGCTCGCTCGGGTTCTCTCTTCGGAATGCATGGTTTGCTCCATGGGTATGCATCCGCTCAGGCGACGTCCGCGGGGGACGCTCCACCCCTCGCGGACGGTTGAACAGGGCAGCGGCGATGCGCTGCCCGGGCTGTGCGATGCGTCGGACCGGGCGGCGCGCTGCTTGGCGCGGCCGTACCGGCGTGCTGCGCGTCAGCGCCCGGCTTCGTAGGTGAAGACCAGGCCGGCGCGCATCGCGCGGGCCACGCTGTGGCCGGCCCAGTCGGCGGCGCTCACGTAGCGCGCATCCGTGCCGAGGCCGTGGCCGTCTAGCGGGCCGATCAGGTAGCCGCAAGGCCGCAGCTCGATCCGGTAGGACCCGCCCTGCGATCCGAGGACCACGAAGGTGCGGCCGGCCCTGCCGGTGAAGACCTCGCTTTCCTTGATCAGAAAATCGATGTCCCGGGTGTCTCGCACCGGCACCAGCGGCTGGGCCGGGGCCTGGGGATGGTCCTGGTTCATGGCGAAACCTCTTCGGGCGCTGGCCGGCGCTCGCGGTTGGCGAATGCGGACGGCCGCGCTGGTGGGCCGGAATGGCGTGCCGCGGCCCAGGCCGCGCTGGGTTGCGGGCCGGGCGCCTTATGACCAGCGGTGGCTGCAGATCGGGCCGGCACGCGGGCCGGCGCTTCAAGGGAGGGCTGGCCCTGTCGACGCCGGAGACGGCATCGCTGCGACGCGCGATGTCGGCTGGCCGGCGAGGGGCGCGCGAGCGCGATGGTCGCGAGCATGCGGCCGACGCGGACGCTGTCGGTGCCGTCGATCAGGCGTGCGCGTCGCCCTGGGGCCTCTCGGCGTCCACGACGCGCGCGTGCGCTCCGAAGTCCAGGCCGCTGATCAGATAGTGCTGGCCGGTGGCCAGCGCGCGCACCTCGATCGAATGGGCCGTGTGGACGCGGGCGACCTCGCATTCGCCGAGCCGCTGCGTGGCGACGAGGTCGCCAGTGCTCAGCGCGCCTTCCCGTGCCAGCCGGACCAGTCGCACTATGCCGGGTGGCACGGGTTCGGTGAGGGGCGGCTCGCTGTACGAGCCCGGGAAACGGCGGCGGCAGATGTGCCGCGCCGATTCCCGGGTCTGGTCGTCGACGGGTTCACCGTAGGTCCTTGCATAACCGTCGAGCAGTTCGTCGAGCATGGACTCGGTGCGCAGTTCGGCGCAGGCATCCAGTCGTTCGATTGCGATCTTGGCCCACAACGGCAGGTACTGGTAGGGTGTGGGACCCACTCAGCACTCCTCGGTCGGCGAGGCATCGTCGGCCGGATCGGCGCCGAGACGCGCCAGCAGCCGGTCGATCTGCGGGATGCCGAAGTCCATGGGCTCGAACGGGCGGCCGCCGGGGCGCAGCCCCTCGGCCTGGACGACGCGCAGGGCGTCCACCATCAGTTCGCGCAAGCGGTACAGCCCTTCGTAGACGAGCTGCGCATCCCCGTCGCCGAGCAAGGCCTCGAAGACGATGGCCACGCGGCCCGGTACCGACGGCGCGTCGGGGTCTCTGGAAGTTGACATGGTGTTCTCCACAAAGAGAGGGAACACCAGGCCCCCTGGGCGGTGTTCCCAGTGGGTTGGAAAGCGGTGGGGCCGCAAGGCCCTGACCTGGGCAGGTGACGACTGCGACGCCCGGCACGGGCCGGGGAGGGCTTCCGGAACGGAAGCAGGGGGAGCTTCGAGTGTGGGTGCGCGCGCATGCCCTGGGGCGCGGCGCGCGAAACAGCGGCGCGGAATTCCCCCGACAGCCGCGCGCTTTGGTGTGGCGGCGACGGAGGTGACGTGCACGATGAGGGCGCTTCACCGCGCCCTTGTGCCGCGTCCCTTGCACGGCGAGTAGGCTTGCGCGCAGCGCGTCGGTCGGTGCTTCTCCCGCAGCAATGTCCTTTGGAGGCGGATCAGTCGGTCGCGCTGAGCAGCCTGGCGTTCTACACCGATGCCCGCCACATCGCCCACATGCTTCGGACGCCCCGGCGCGGGCGCTACGGCCACGGTCCCGGCATCACAATGATGCGCTACACGATCAAGGGGCCGCCATGACCGCGCAGGACATCATCGCCATCTTCGAGGACCTGTCGGTCAGCAACCGCAGCGCGCCGCTCGACGACGCCATCGCGGGGCTTGCGGACTGGCTGGCCCAACGTCGCGCCGGCCTGTCGGACGAGGATTTCGCGGTGCTCACCGCCGTGGGCGGCGCCATGTACGAGGCCGCACTGCAGCACCGCATGGCGCCCGCGACGTTCCTGCCGATCCGCTGAACGACTGGAGTCTTGCGCGCACGCGCGAAGCCTGCAAAGGCGAGACGAACCTCAGAAGCCCTTGGGCTGACCCTTGGCCTCCATGATGGCCGATTGCAGTTTGCGTTTCACCACGGCATCCTGAAGGTCGAGCCGGCCCCGGCGAGGATATCTTGGCGTCCTGCCTGACGCTGGCGCGAACCACACGTCATCGAAGGGCAGTCGGTGGTGATTGACCAAGTCGAACTTTGTGGCCTTGGTCAGGCCTGTCTTGACGCTGGCGTCAATTACGAACTCGCCGGGATACACCGCCGTCGTGTGCTGTGAAGTGGCGTATGCCACCACGACAACGGAGCCTGCGGGGTCATCGACCGCTTCTTCGACCTGAAGCACCAAGGCCGGCCGGTTTTTGGGGCCTGGCACGCCCACTTGCTGAGGGAAACGGCAGTCGACGATGTCGCCGAGCTTCGGGCGGGGCGTCCAGTACGTCGCGCTCACAGCAGCGAGCCAATGACCCTGCCCTTGCCCTTGGGCTCAGCCTTCGCGATGGCCTGGTGCTGGCTTCGGGTGAGTGGCAGGAGTTTCTCCGTGTCCTCTTCGGCCAATACCTCGTCCCGCAGTCTGGCGAGCGCATAGAGAACCGTCTGGGTTTCGTTGAAGCCCAGCTTCCTGGCAATCGCCTTCAGTGCGTCCCGTGACACCGTCGTGAGGGTGTCATCTTTGAAGTTCAGCTTCAGCGGCTGCTGAGTGGCGGTGGTAGGCATCGCACAGTCCTAGTTCTCATTGCATGACGGTATGTATAGGGTATATATTTTTTAGGTATTTTGCAAGACGCCCGGCCACGAGCGACGCCGCTCACGGGACAGGGCAAAGCTATGATCTTTCCGGCGAAATGAAGGGGATGAAGATGGCGGACAACGGCGGACTGGACGGCATGGCGCAAGAGCAGGCGCACCGGTGGCTGGATCAGCTCCGGCGTGAGGTGCGCAGCGCCGCCGAGGGACGGACGTCAGACGTACAGCGAGGCGCCGAATCGCCGGCCGTGGCCGCCGCGCTGTTCGATAAGTTCGGAGGCGGCGTTTGCACGGCCGCCCATGTCCTGGGCCTTGACATCGGTGCCTTGCAGCGCGAGGTCGATGCGCTGGCCCGCCAGATCGATCCGGACTTCGAGGCCAACCGAAAGGCCCGCTGGGCGGCACGGCCCGCAGCTTTCTCCTTCGAAAGCGCATAGATGGGCCGCACGGCGGATGCCATGAACGCCCGCGCACTCGAAGCGTTCCTGCACGGGCAGGGCTACCGCCAGTTGCGCTGGATCGGCGGCGTGCTCTGCGGCGTCCGCCGCTTCAACTTCACCTTCGGCCTCGTGGTCGGCCTGACCTGGGAATGCTACGAGCGCCGCTACTGCTATGAGCATGAGCAGGACGCGCTCGCGGCGCTTGGTGTGTGGGATGGCGAGGACCATCCCTGCGGGCCGTGGATCAAGTGCAAGGGTGCCGGCGTCGATCTGCTCAACCCTGCCTTGCAGGCCTGAGGACGGCGCCGGAGCAGCGGACGCACCGAGGAAGAGGCCGGCGCCCGGCGCCCGGCCGCATGCGCCCTTGGAGGCGCAAGGTGAGGCGATAGCCTGGTGGCAAACAGGAGCCTCGCCATGCCATTTTCCGTTCTCGATCTTCCATCACGCGACGTACCGGCAGGTCTTCACGCCGTTCCACGTCTCGCAGCTCATGGCACGGCTCCTCGTGGGCGATGCGCAAGCCGCCAAGGCCGAGGTCGAAGCCAAGGGCTTCGTCGACGTCATGGAGCCCATCTGCGGGGCGGGAGGAATGGTGATCGCGATGGCCGATGCGCTACGCGCGGCGGGGCTGAACTACCAGCAGGTCATGCATGCGACGTGTGTCGACATCGACCTGCGGTGCGTGCACATGACTTTCCTGCAGCTCTCGCTGCTCCATGTCCCTGCCGCCGTCGTGCACGGCAACTCGCTGAGCGGCGAGGTCTGGAGCCGCTGGCATACCCCGGCCCACGCGCTCGGTGGCTGGAGATACCGCCTGCAGAGGCGCTATGCCAGCGAGATGGCACCCGGGCTCATGGCACAACCGTCCACCGGTGAGCCTTCCGCGCAGGCCGGGGATGCCGAGGATGAGGCACCGCAAACGACGCCACCAGCAGACGCCGCCTCCCAAGGCGTGGGCGCCACGCCCCCGCCGTCGCGCGCGATTGCGCAGACGCTGCTGTTCGGGTCCGACGATTTCGCGGATGCGGCACGGACTCCGTCGAGCGGGGTTGAACACGCGCGCAGGCGCGGGAAGCTTGGTCAGGGCGGCGACAGCGACCGCCAGCCCGACGAAAAACCCCCAACATCATGAACACGACCCAATTCTGCGAAGAAGCGCGGCGTCTGCTGCAGCCCGATGGCTACGAGGTCCAGCGCGGCCAGCCAGAGGACGGCGCCGATCTGGCCGGCGCATGCTGGTTCACCTGGATGCGGCCGGGCATGGCCAGCGCCGTGGTCGGCCCCACGGTCGCCGACGAGCGGGAGGCCTGGGCATCGGCGCTGGCGCACCGGCTCGATAGCAGCGCCATCGCGTTGCACCCGCACCAGATGCCCCTGCCATCGATGGGCCCCTTCGAAGCCGCGCGCCTGCCCGATGACGCGTTCGATCCCTCCGTGCTGGCCGCGCGCTTCGGGATCGACGCCGAAGCGGCGCGCGAGCAGGCTGCAATGCTCAGGCGCCAGTCGGTCCATGTGAACGAGCGCTACCAGGTCAACGTCCAGCGGATTCCGGCGCCATTCGGACCGGGCACCAGCGACATGCTCTGGCTGTCGATCAAGCGCCGTGACCGCGAGCCCATCCACGACCGGCGCGACCTGCAGCGGATCAAGAACGCCATCGTCGCGAGGAATACGAGGGCTTCGAGGTCTGGCCGAGTCGCGGCTGGTGGACACGGCCAACCAGTTTCATCTGTGGGTCTTCGTCGACCCGAAGGTGCGGCTGCCGGTCGGGTTTCGCACGCGCGAGGTGATGGATGCGCCGGCTGCGGCGGCGCAGGGGGCCATGCAGCGGCCCCTGGATGCCACGCCACCTCCCGCGCCCGTTGCCAAGGATGAGGACTGAGCGGTCGCGCGGCCGCACCACCAAGCAAGGAGTATCTGCCATGGAAATCAGAATCACGGATGCCGACGGCTTCGGTCGGCTGTCGCCGAAGGCGGACCTGGCCGTCGTCGTCATCACCCGCGCCGACATCGAAGCCTTGCGCGTCGGCAGCACGGTCGAGCGGCTTCTACTGTTCAGCGACGATGCGACCCAGGTGCTGCGCTTCGCCGGCCGCATGGTGATCCAGGTCGAAGGCTATGACGACGACCCCCGGCCGCTGGTGCTGATCCCGGAATGCGTGCGCTTCTTCCGCGCCGTCGATGCGCAGTGGAGCTACTGGCTGCACTTCCTGCTGCCGCTGCGCGACCAGATGAACCTGATCCTGCTGATGCTGCTGGACGTGGAGCCGCTGTCCCGCCAGGGGGGTGCGATCAGCTACCGGATGCGCGCGCCCGAACAGCTGGGCCGCGTGCTCCACCGGCTGTTCCATGCGATGAACACCCTGCACGAGACCTTCGACGTGCCGGGCGCACTCAACGAAGCGATGACCGAGGCGCTGGTGGCGGCGTTGGACTTACCGGGCTGACCTGTGATCAGTCATCCTGCGCGAAAAGCGTGCCTTCCTCCTGCGCCACCGGCTCCGGCGATACCGGCAGGGCGTCGCGGGGCAGGGTGGCCTCGAAGGTCGGGTGCTGCCGGCCGCGCAGCCGCAGCTGACTTGCGTTCGTGCAGGACCGGATGCGCAGGCGCAGCGCGATGTTGTTGCCCGGGCCCAATTGGTGGTTCAGCCATCCCACGCAATGGGCGTCCTCGGTCTCGTGGCAGGCCATCACCCGCAGCGGCGCGTCCGGGTCTGTCAGGGCGCCGGGTTCGGCAATCGTCGATGCCAGCGCTGCGTGCTTGCCGACGCAGTAGCCGTCCGGGATGTCGTGCGGATCGGCGTCCGTGCGCCATGGGCACTTGGCGCACTGCGCCGTCCGCTTCAGCTTCCAGCCGCTCATGGTGCCGATGCCGCACCGGAGTGGACTGGACTTGAGCCCATGGATGGGACGGTCACGCCGGTGGCCCGGCTTCCTTCGGCTGGCACGTCCAGGGCGAGCGGCGTGCCGTAGTCGAAGCAACCTTCGTTGGCGTCGATCGCCTCGTCGTCGTGTTCCACGTCCCAGGCGCAGTCTTCGTGGTAGGCGAAGCGGTACAGGCCCGGCGAGCCATCGTCGAGGTGGCCTTCCACGAGAACGCACGGCCCGCGCAACGGTTCGCCGCAGTAGCTGCAGCGCAGGCCCGCAGGCGCCGGGCAGGTGGTCCGGGAGGTCTCGACGAGGTGGACATCGCACATGAGTGCATTTTCTCGCACGGTGCCGGCCCCTTGATGTCGCGCGGCGCTGCCCCTCCTGGACCCAGAAGGTCCCCTGTGTGCGAGACCGAACCACCGGGCAGGCGCCGGCAGCGTCGCGGTGTTCCCAGGCCCAGTGCGCGGAACCGCCGCGTGCGCCCGGGAGGCCTTGCGCCTGCTGTACCGAGAGTTCGAAAACAACGGAGCGGACGTGGGCTACAACGGCATCGTCGACGCTTCGTGGGACCCAGTTGCTCGGTGCCGCACACGGCGGCGGCTCGCAGCGCGGTCTCGCCGTGAGGACCCGCAGCAGCCCGCCGCTCGATTGAGGACTCGGGCTCGGACCCGGATCCGGATTCGAAGCCGGACCGGGGCGCGTGCAGGGGCCGCGCTTACAGCGCCGCGTCCTTGAGCTTCTTGAGCGCGCGCGCCTTGATCTTCACCGAGGGGGGGGTTGGCCGCGAACACGCGCGCTTGCTTGGTGAACGGATCGATGCCATTGCGCTTGGGCTTGGGCGGACCTTCACCACATCGAGCTTGAGCAGGCCGGGCAGGGTGAACGTGCCTACGCCCTTCTTGCTGACGGAGCCCGGAATGGCCGCATCCTGCGCGGCCAGGACGGCCTTGACCGACTTGGCCTCCACGCCGGCCTGCTCGGCGATCTGGTTCACCAGGGCGGTCTTGGACAGCACTTCCTTGACGGGTTTGACGATTGCAGTGGCTCTGGCTGACGTGGCCGGAGTGGATTTCTTCGCAGTTGCCATGTGATCGATTCTCTGGAGTTGAGAAACCTGGGCATGCGCCCCCGTTGCAATGAGTTGCAGCCCGAATTCCAGAAGGGTGCCGGGAGGCCACTGGCGAGAGGCTTCGGTGCCCTGATACCGCGAGCGCGGCACGCGATGAAGCGAGGCGCGCCGGGTGCCGCCGCGCAAGCGCGGACGCGCACTTGCAAGCGGGCGTTCGGATGAGAACCTGAACGCACGGGCAGACAAGCCGCTGCCCGCATCCAACCAACAGGAGTCCCAATGAAGATATCCAAGGCGGAAATCGAGGCCATCATTGAAGCCTCGCCGCGCACCTACATCCCGTTCAATCAGCTGATCCTCTCCGTCGACTACCAGGCCCGCACGCCCAGCCCCGCCCAGGGCGGCAAGCCGCAGATGAGCCTCACGGAGCTCGCCGCCTCCATCAAGGAGTGCGGCGTGCTGCAGAACCTCATCGTGGTCAAGGGGCCGCGCAATCTGCACGAGGTCTGCGCGGGCGGTCGCCGCCTGCAGGCCATCGGAACCCTGGTGGCCGCTGGCGACCTGCCGGAGAACTACCCCGTGCCCGTGCTCATCGTGCCCGCCGACCGGGGCCTGCTGGCCAGCCTCGCGGAGAACACCTACCACCTGCCCATGCACCCGGCCGATGAGTTCCTGGCCTTCGCCAAGCTCATCGGCATGGGCAAGTCCGTCGAGGACGTGGCGGCGGCGTTCGGCGTCACCCCGCTGGTGGTCAAGCGCCGCATGAAGCTCGCGTCGGTGTCGCCCAAGCTCATGGCGCAGTACCGCGAGAAGAAGATCGACCTCGAATGCCTCACGGTGCTGGCTTCGGTGGACGACCATGAACGCCAGGAACAGGCCTGGGCGGGCCTCGACTCGTGGAACCGCCATCCCGACCACCTGCGCCGCATCCTCACCCAGGGCGAAATCGAATCCGACCGCAACCCCGTGGCCAAGTACGTCACGGTCAAGGCCTACGAGAAGGCGGGTGGCCCCACGCGGCGCGACCTGTTCAGCGACGACGAGAAGAAGGTCTATCTGCTCGACCCGATGCTGCTCGACCAACTGGCCGTGGCCAAGCTGCAGCGCAAGGCCAAGCAGGTCGCCGCCGAAGGCTGGAAGTGGGTCGATGTCCGCGCCCGCTACGTGCATGACGAATACGCCAAGCACGGCGAGTTGCGCAAGGCCGCGCGCGAGGCCAGCGCCGAGGAAGCCGCCGCGCTGGATGGCCTGGAAGCGCAGGTCGCCGAGCGCAACCAGCGGATGGAAGACATCTGCGACCAGGAAGATGGCGACGGAGGTGGGGAAGACGAATACAGCCGCCTGGAAACCGAGTGCGAGGACCTGAACGCGAAAATCGAGGCGCTCACCGATGCCCTGTCCGTGTGGCCTCCCGAACTCATGGCCCAGGCTGGATGCGTGGTCTACGTGGGCAGCGATGCCGCGCCGGCCGTCCACTATGGCCTGATCCGCCCGGACGACCGCACCGAAATGGCACAGGCGGCGAAGGCGACGCACGCCGCGCGCGACGGCGGCGCGGCGGAGGGCGAGGGCGGCGCCGCGCTGGTGTCCCTGCCAGCGGCCAAGACCCGGCCCGTCCATTCCGACCGGCTGACGCGCAACCTCACCGCGCACCGTGTCGCGGCCATCCAGGCCGAACTGCTGCGGCGCTCCGACGTGGCCGTCGCGGTGGTTACCGCGCAACTGGCGACCAAGCTGCTCATCGACGGCTACCAGCACCTGTACAGCAGCGGCGACCCGCTCACGCTGTCGACCTCGGACACCCACGCGGTCCTGCGCCAGGACGCCGAGGACATCAAGGAGTGCGCCGCGTGGCAGGCGCTGGAGGCCGAGCGCCAGCACTGGCAGGCGCTGGTGCCGCCGCGCGTGGATGCCGTTCTGCCCTGGGTGCTGCAACTGGACGCGGCGACGATCTCCCGCCTGTTCACCTTCCTGGTCGCGCTTACCGTGAGCGGCGTTTATTCCACCGAGCCGAAGACGCAGCGCACCGATGGCTTGGCCCTGGCGCTGGACCTGGACATGGGCAAGTGGTGGAAGCCCACGGCGGCGTCCTACTTCAACCACGTGTCCAAGGCCCGTATCGCCGAGGTCGTGACCGAGGCAGTCAGCGCCCAGGCTGCCGTCCCGCTGCAGGCGCTCAAGAAGGACGCTGCGGCGAATGTTGCCGAGCAGGCAGTCGCGGCCACCGGCTGGCTTCCCGCCGTACTGCGCCTTCGGTCCCCGGACGATGCCGCGCGGCAGGAGGAAGCCCGCGCCGGAGAGGAAGACGAAGACGAAGGTGAAGGTGAGGACGACGCGCCCCAGCCGCAGGACGACGCGGCCGACACCGAGGCCCGCGCCGAAGCGAGCCAGGAGGCGCCCCAGGGACACGGCGATGCCCCGGACGCGCCGGGCTCCGGCGAGGGCCGCGAGGACACCGGAGCCGCAGGCCCGCAGCCGCAAGAGGCCCCGACCGAGGGGGCCTGACCCGAAGCGTAGGGACGGTCCCAGGGCCCGCGAAGGGTTCTGGGGGCCGGTCCCGCACCAGCACAGCGGCCCCGATCCGGGGCACATCGACAACAGGAGTACGACACATGAGCATGAAGGACTGGCGGGTTCTCGTGGACCGCGACGGCGGCGCCGTGGACATCGGCAAGGTCAGCGAGACGAACGAATCCCACGCCCGCTGCGCGGCCCTCTGGCGGTACGGGGTCAGCGAAGACGAACTTGCCGTAGGTGAGGTGCGGCCGCGCGGTGCCCGAATCTATCCCGACGAGGACTTCGAGGTCTTGCCGATGGCATGAGCCTCCGATGCCCGCGCAGGGCACGCCCCCGGCCGGTCCTGTGCGGACGCCGGGGGCGTTTCGTTTGTATGGCCGGGGCAGCCTGACCGTCGCTTCCGCGAAGCGCAGGCGCTGCTGCACCATGGACAGGCGAATACCCATCGGGCTTCCCTTCATGGCTGCCTGACGGCAGAAGGAGCCGCCGCGCATTCGTCGCCGGCCGCGCCCTGGCCATGCGGCGAGCCGTCCACCGGGGCCTGCGCTGCCGGGCGCAGCGCGCGGACCGAACCGATGTAAGCCCCGGCCGCGCGACTGCGAGCGTGGCCCACCATCTCGGCGATATCCTGCTGCGCGGCCTTCCGCACATCCTTCGGCGGGAGCGCGCCTCCCCGCACCGGGGGCTGGGTGCCGGTGGCGCCGACCCATACCTCCACGAGGATCTCATGCCGCAGCCCGTGGCCGGTCGCGCCGCGTTCCTTGAGGGACAGGCCGAAGCGGCGCATCACGTAGCTGAAGTGGTTGAGGTTCTGATGGAGGTCGCGTCTCGGGTTGCTCAGGTGGGCGTCCGGGCCGCCCGCCACGGACTGCGCATAGGCCAGGGCCTGCCGCTGCAGGTCGGTGGCGATGGCGACGAATCGCGGCCTTCCCCCCTTGCTGCCCTGGCACCCAGAGGTAGCTCTCGGCCTTCTGGCGATCCTGCGGCAAGCGGGTGGCCGCGAAGGACACGACGCAGGCGCTGGGCCGCATCATCACCGCTTCCTTGCGCCGCAGCCCGAAGGCCCGAATCAGGCGCAACGCCGCGCCCACATGGCGGTCGTAGGCGCACACGGCGTCGATCAGGGGCTCGATGTCGATCCCCGCGCCGGTCCAACTCCTGTCGCGCTGGGCCACTTCGTGGCGCTGGTATTGCGCCATGTCCAGGCCATAGGTGTCCGGCTTGCGCACCAGCCCCGGCTTGCCGATCCATTGCGCCAGCCCCCGCAGGAAGCTCAGGTAGGTCTGGATGGTCGCGGCCGCGAGCCCGTCCTGGCGCCACAGGCTCACCATCGCCTGGATGTGCCGGCCGCCGATGTTGCGGGGATCGGGCATCGTCGCGAAGCCTGCCTTGGCCTTCAGGTCGCGCAGGAAGCGCCGCAGGAACACCGCCCGGTCATGCCGCGTCTTGTGGGACACGCTCTTGAGCACGGCGGTGTGCCGTTCGTTGAACAGGTCCAGCAGGATTTCCAGCACGTCTTCGGGCGGGGTCGATCCTGGAGGATGGCGGGACAGGACGTCGGCGGCGCTCAGTCCCGCCCAGTCCTGGTGGCGCCGCCCGGGGTGGCGGCGGGAAGTCTTCGTCGCGCGCCTGCGCCGCTGGCGGGGCCTGGCGGGCGAAGGGATGTCAGCAGTCATTGATCTCTCCTGTTGCGCCGGCCCGCGTCCCGCGCGCGTGCCGTCTGGTGTCTTGAAAGGAATCCCGGTGGCGAGGCTTGCCGGTGCTGGGGGATCGCGTTGCCAGCGCCGGCCGGTGGCCGATGTGTCGAGCACCGTGCGCGGCCACGCCGCACGGCACCTACCCAGGGTTTCGCCGCACGGCTGCCAGGGGCAGCGCGGCGGCGCGGTCGTACTTAAAAATGAACACGGGTTGATCCGGTCCTGTGCGCGCGTTTCCGCGCCAGACACAGGGTGGTTTGCGCCAATGACCTTGGAGGTTCACGGCCTTGGAGGTCCGTGAGCGCCGCGTACCGGTCTGGCCGGTGCACGTCTGCGGGATCAGTGCTGGATTCGTAGCGCCACCCATCTGCTGGGTCGCCCTCCTGACCGTGGCCGGAGAGCGTCAGATGTCCGAGCGGAGACACACGTGGAGCCGATCAGGGCAAACACGTCCGTGTGCCGCGCGATGCGCGTGTTCGGACGGTAACGGGAACAGTGCCTGGCATCGGGTGCCCGGCAAGCGGTTTGAGCTGCACCGCGACGCGTCCTTGGAGAACGCCCAGCCGCAGGGGCTGGCAGGTCGCAGGCTTTCACTACGAAGGAATTCCTCTGAGCGCCGCTCTGTGGCGGGACTCTGTCCGGGCTCGGGGCCGGGACATGAAGGGCGGGTAACGACCGCGACGCCTTTTGCGCTCCACCGATGGGAGCCAGGGCAAGGAGCCTTCGGGAAGCCCCAGTGGACACCAGCCCCGCAGGTGCCGTCAAGGGCGCGCGGGGGCTTTCGGGGTGGCGTTCACACCTTCCTGCGAGGCCGCTCTATGTCGTAAATACGACGTCGCCGCGCTTGCGCGAGAGGGGGTTGACAACTCGGGGTTAGGCCTCTGGTTGTAAATCCGACCTGGAGGATGGTTTCAGCGGTGCCGCATGAGACGCGATGAAGCGCGACCTCGATCTGAAGGATGATTGAAGAACGGTGCGGGGCGAACGCTTCGCAAGGCGCTGCGCTTCAAGTGTCATTGAAGCAAGGGCGCGGGGCGGGAGTCCGCGGGCAGGCGCGGCGCGGCCGGGGCTCGAAAAACGGCCTTCCGCCAGCATCGGCCTCCGAAGCACGCGGCGGACGCGTGCCCGGTTCTTCTGCCGGTGCGGGCGAGAGTGCATGCGATATTCGGCGCGGGCGCTGTCTTTGGGCAGCGAGGGCCATGTGTCATGGGAACGATATGAACGCGCAGGAAATCCGGTTTCGCAATGGGCGACGTACGAGCGGTACATGGGACAGTGGAGCCAGCTGGCGGGGGACACCTTCCTCGGGTGGCTCGACCCGGCATCCGGCCACCGGTGGCTGGATGTCGGATGCGGCAACGGTGTCTTCTCGGAGATGGTCACAGGGCGCTGCGCGCCGGGTTCGATGCATGGCGTCGACCCGTCGCTGGAGCAACTGGCCTATGCGCGCGCCCGGCTCGGGTTGGAGGCGGCGGAGTTCCGCGACGGCGATGCGAGGGCCCTGCCGTATCCCGACGATGCGTTCGATGTCGCCGTGATGCCGCTGGTGATCTTCTTCGTCCCCGATCCCGCGAGGGGCGTGGCCGAGATGGCGCGGGTGGTCCGGCCTGGCGGCGCCGTCGCCGCGTACGCCTGGGACATGGTGGGCGGGGGCTTCCCCTATGAGGGCTTGCTCGCGGAGATCCGCGCGCTGGGCATCGCGGTTCCGGCGCCGCCCAGCCCCGAGGCGTCGCGGATCGACGTGCTGCGCGACCTGTGGGCAGGCGCCGGACTGGAGGCGATCGAGACGCGCGAGATCGAGGTCAGCCGCACGTTCTCCGATTTCGATGACTTCTGGGTGACGGCCCTCGGAGCGCCGAGCGTCGGCTCGACGCTTGCAGCCATGGCCGGCGAGGATGTCGCGCTTCTCAAGGTCCGGATGGGCGTCGCACTGCCGTCGAACGCAGCCGGCCACATCATGTGCCGCGCTCGTGCCAATGCGGTGAAAGGCCGGGTTCTCGACTAATCTCGCTCCCGGACGGACACATTCCTTCCGGAAGGACTGTAGGGCTCAGTGCAATCCTGGGCCCTGTTCGTGGCGGATTCCGGCCGTCTCGGCAGAGGCAGCAGATGCCAGAATGCAGTCCCCCTGGGTGAGTTTTCTCGTGTGCGCACTCTTGTGTTTCCTGGGACAGTTCGACGGGACCACATTTCGCGCAGCCTCGTACCGTCGGCGGGGCTAGCGCCTCGCTGAAGCCTTCGTTCTGAACGTGATTGACCACCGCAGTTCCAAGGTCGGCTCCACGCAGTGTTGCCAGCCCCAGCGCGCTTCGTTTTCCATGCGATAGATGGACCGTGGCGCGACCTGCAGATGCGCGACCTTGCGCTGCAGGCCGGGTTCATAGGGATAGGGCCTGAACCGCAGCGTCGCCCTGCCGCCGAGCGACACGCCCACGATGCGCTCGAAGTCCGGCACGTCGCGGTGCCAGCCCAGCGGCGTGCCGGGGGCGTACTCGGACACCAGGGCATGCACCAGCGCGTCGGGGGCGACGCCGAGCCACGTCGCGACGCGCACCCGCAAGGGTTTCAGGCGCACATCGAGCGCCATCGTCGGAAGCAGCCGGTTCACGTCATAGTCGAAGGACCCGCCGAAGCTCGCCACACGCCGGCGCGCGAGGTATTCCTTGTAGCGCGCGGCCTGCAGCGGCAGGAGGGCGACGATGCCCAGGAGGTCGCGTTCCTCCTCCGCCGTGAGGAATTCGCTCTGGTAGACGAGGCCCAGAATCGAGGCCTCGACCGGTCCGGCGTCGAACAGACTGCCTTGCCTTGCGTTGCGTTCATCGGAAGTCTCGGCTTTCTGTGGCAAGGCGCCCCAGCCAGGGCGTGAGGTCCACCAGCTTGCTGGCAATGAGGTTGCACACCATGCCTTCGCGCTGCCATTTCCCCTTGACGGCCAGCAGGCGCGACTGCAGCAGGACCTGGCGCTGTGCCTCGCGCACGTGCCGCCAGACGATGACCTGCACGACGCCATGCTCGTCTTCGAGGCTGACGAAGATGGTGCCGTTGGCCGTGTCCGGCTGCTGGCGCAGCGTCACGATGCCGCAGGTGCGCACCTCGCGCCCGTTGGGCACGCGACGCAGTTCCTGCGACGACAGCAGGCGCTTAGCCTTAAGCTTCGGGCGCAGCAGCGCCAGCGGGTGCCGGCGCAGCGTCAGGCCTGTGGCGGCGTAGTCCCAGACGATCTCCTCGCCCTCGGGCGCCTCGGGCAACTCCAGCGTGTCCTCGTCCACGGGCGCCTCGCGCAGCAGGCGCGGCGGCGCATGCAGGGCGACGGCGTCCCAGACCTGTTGCCGGCGATGGCCCGACAGGCTGGCCAGCGCATCGGCGGCGGCCAGCAGCTTCATCTCGTGCTGCTCCAGGCCCGCACGGCGCGCGAGTTCTTCGGCGCTGTCGAAGGGGGCGGCCTGCCGCTCGGAGGCTATGCGCTCGGCGCTACCTGCCTTGAGCCCCGAGACCATACGCAGGCCGAGCCGCACGGCCGGCTTGCGCCGTAGATCCTCCAGCGTGCAGTCCACCGCGCTGTGCAGAACGTCCACCGGCCGCACCTCGACGCCATGCCGCCTTGCATCCTGCACGAGCTGGCTCGGGCTATAGAAGCCCATCGGCTGCGAGTTCAGCAGCGCGGCGAGGAAGGCGGCAGGCTCGTGGCGCTTGATCCAGGACGAGGCATAGACCAACAGGGCAAACGAGGCGGCGTGGCTTTCCGGAAAGCCATATTCTGAGAACCCCTTGATCTGTTCAAAGATCGATTCGGCAAACGCCTTCTCGTAGCCGCGCTGCGTCATGCCATCGACAATGCGGGTGTAGTAGTGCTCGATGCCGCCCTTGCGGCGCCAAGCGGCCATCGCGCGGCGCAGGCCGTCTGCCTCGCCCGGGGTGAAGCCGGCGGCCAGGATGCTGATCTGCATGACCTGCTCCTGGAACACCGGCACGCCGAGCGTGCGCCCCAGCGCTTCCTTGAGCGCTTCGCTGGGGAAGGTCACGGGTTCCTTGCCCTGCCTGCGATTGAGGTAAGGATGGACCATGCCACCCTGGATTGGCCCCGGCCTGACGATGGCCACCTCCACCACGAGGTCGTAGAAGCATTGCGGCCTGAGCCGGGGCAGCATCGACATCTGCGCCCGGCTCTCGATCTGGAAGACGCCCACGGTGTCGGCCTTGCAGAGCATGTCGTAGGTCTTGCTGTCCTCCGGCGGGATGTCCTGCATCTCGAAGGTGTGGCCGCGGCGCAGGCTGATGCAGGCGAGTGCCTTGCGGATCGCCGTGAGCATGCCGAGGGCCAGCACGTCGACCTTGAGCAGCCCGACAGCATCGAGATCGTCCTTGTCCCACTCGATCACCGTGCGGTCGGGCATGGAGGCGTTCTCCACCGGCACCATGCGTGAGAGCAGGCCGCGCGTGAGGACGAAGCCGCCCGTGTGCTGCGACAAATGCCGCGGGAACCCGATCAGCTGCCCGGTGAGCTGCAGCAGATGGCGCACCGCAAGATCGTCGGGCGTCAAACCCATCTCGGCGAGCCGTTCCGGCGACACCTCGCGGCCATCCCACCACTGGTGGTTGGAGGCGATTACATCGATCGTGTCGGGCGCGAAGCCGAGAGCCTTGCCCACGTCGCGGATCGCCGAGCGCGGCCGGTAGGTCACCACGGTGGCAGCCAGAGCCGCTCGGTCACGGCCGTACTTCTCGTAGAGGTACTGGATCACTTCCTCGCGCCGCTCGTGCTCGAAGTCGATGTCGATGTCGGGCGGTTCATTGCGTTCCTTCGAGATGAAGCGCTCAAAAAGGACGCTCATGCGTTCCGGATCGACTTCGGTGACGCCCAGGCAGTAGCAGACAACGCTATTGGCCGCCGAGCCCCGGCCCTGGCAGAGGATGCCGCGCGAGCGCGCGAAGGCCACGATGTCATAGACCGTGAGGAAGTAGTGCTCGTAGTGCAGCTCGCAGATCAGCGCCAATTCGTATTCGACCTGCTGCTGCGCCTTGGCGGAGATGCCCTGCGGCCAGCGCCGGCCCGCGCCCTCGTAGGTCGCGCGGCGCAGGTACGACGCCGGCGTCTCGCCCTCGGGCACCACTTCGTCGGGATACTGATAACGCAGCTCGTCCAGCGAGAACGTGCAGCGCGCCGCGACGGCCAGGGTCTGCGCTAGCAGGTCCTCCGGGTAGGTTTGAGCCAGCCGCAGGCGGCTGCGCAGATGGTGCTCCGCGCTACGCTGCAATTCGCGGCCGCATTCGGTCAGAGGCTCGCCGATGCGGGTCGCGGTGAGCACGTCCTGCAGGGCCTTGCGGCTGCGCACGTGCATGTGCACGTCGCCCACCGCCACTAGCGGAATGGCCGTCAGCGCCGACAGCCTGCGCATGCGGTGCAGCCATAGTTCATCGTCGAGCCGGCGCAGCAACTCCACACCGATCCAGCAGCGGCCGAGGAAGTGGCGAAGAGCCCAGTGGCCGAGCCCTTCGAGTTGCGCAGCGGTGCAGCCGCGCCGCGGCGACACCAGCGCCACGCAGTCCGCCAGGTCCGCGAGCTCCAGGGCCTGCCGCGTCAGGTGGTAACTGCCTTTCTCCGACGCCCGGCGCAGCGACGTGATGAAGGCGCAGAGGTTGCCGTAGCCGTTCAGGTCGCACGCGAGCAGCACCAGCGTGAACAGTGCGTCGGTATCGTCGCCATCGTGCGGCTGCACCGTGAACTGCGCGCCCACCAGCAGCGGCAGGCCGTGCTCCTTGGCCGCCACGTGCGCCCGCACCATGCCGGCCAGCGAGCATTCGTCGGTGAGGGCCAGCGCGCGGTAGGCGAGTTCCTTTGCGCGTTGGACCAGTTCCTCCGGATGGCTCGCGCCCTTGAGGAAGGAGAAGTTCGACAGGGCGCGCAGCTCGACGTAGTCGGGCAGCGCGGCCGCGGTCTTGGCATCGGTCTCGCTCATGCGAAATGCCCGTGCAGGAACCACGCGGTCTCGTCGGCCGCGAGGCGCTGCTGGAAGATCCACAGCAGCCCGGCGTGCGCGCTCTGCGCCATCCAGTAGTCGCGCTGCACGTGGTGCGTGCCGGGGCCGTCCTGAGTCCGCGTGCGGTGCCACCAGCCGCCCTCGATCCGGTCAGGGCCGAGCAGCAGTTGCAGTGGCCCCTGGTAGATCGGCCGGTTGTGCCGCACAGCCAGGCGCAGGGGTTCGTCCAGCACCCAGGTCGGCAGCGGCAGGTCGGCGCCGTTGGCACGCTTGCGCGGCCTGGGCCCGCGCACGGCCTCCGCGGACTGCCAGCACTGCATCCACTCCAGCCGGTGGTCGTCGGCCAGCAGCGGGCGCAGCACGCGGTCCTTGCCCAGCCGGACCTGGATCCGCTCCAGCACGCGCTCCGTGGCTTCGCCGGTGCGGATGGTCTCGGGCAGCAGGGAACGGCTTTCCTCGGGGAGCGGCGCGATCTCGGCCGCCAGCAGTTCGAGGTCGCCCGCGGGCGCGGCCAGCGTCACCTTGGCCAGGTGCTCGCCGAGCAGGCGAGCCAGGTGGCCGGTGTCGCGCGTGGCTTCCGCAGTGCGCACCGTGAGTTCGTCGCCTTCGCCGGCGTCCCTGGAGCGCATCGCGTCATGCTGCCAGCACAAGGTGAAGGCTGTGACGCCCGCATGGCGTGCGGCGAGCCAGGCGCCCAGCTGCAGCAGCAGGCGGTGCGCGGCGAACATCAGGGCCGGTGCGGTTTCCACGCGGGACATGAGTTCGACGCGCGCATGGAAGGTCTCGGGCAGCGTCGTCCAGTCATGGACTTCGGGGCGCAGCCCATAGGCCTGATCGAGCGTGAGCAGCAGTTCCTTGTCGAAGCGGCGGCTCAGGCCTCCACGGGGCAGCTTGCGCACGTCGCCCAGCTTGTGGCAGCCGAGGCGTGCCAGCGTGGGTTCGTGGCGTGCGGCCGCGGACAGGGTGGAGAGCGGCAGGCGGTCCAGCAGCGTGGCGATGGGCTGCGCGAAGCCGTCGCGCGTGCCTGCGCGGGTCAGGGCCAGCGCGGCAGCCCCGGTCGGCGCCCAGGCGACGGATTCGACGCCCAGCTCCGCCGCTTCGGATTCCACGCGCCGGCGCAGCGCCTCCAGGCCGCCGAACAGCCGGGCGCTCGCCATCACCTCCAGCAGCACGCCTTCCTCGCAGCAGGTCACCCGCGGCGAGAACTGCAGCGCCCAGACGGCCAGCGCCTGCGGTTCAATGGCCGGCAGGGTGCCGGCGCAGGCGGGCGGCCGTAGGGCGGCCCAATACCTGAGCATCGGTGGCCTCCTTGGAGATCGAAGGGATGGCGAACGGCTGCTCGGGCTGGCTCAGCCGGGGCGGCAGCACGGCGACGATCGGCGCCGCGATCGAGCGCAGCAGGAGCACGCCGTCATGCGGCGGCCCCCGGCGCTTGAGGATGCACACCTGCAGGTGCCAGTCCCGGCCGAGCGCGACGGACAGCCGCAACGGCGCGGCCGAGGCATCGCGCTGCATCGTCACGGGCCGGAACAGGAACACTGGCGCGCTGCAGGACTGCGCATGCACCTGCAGGCGGCGGACCTGTTCGGGGCGGGCCTGCGGCAGCCAGGCGAGGATGGCCCCCGGCGGGTTGGACTTCACCAACTGCTCGGTGGTCCACAGGCGCTCGGCCGGCGTCGCGGCTTCGATCCAGACCAGGTGCTCGGCGTCGATGCCCCACTGGGCCAGCCCTGCCGCGTGCGGACGCTTGGGCGGTGCGACCAGCAGGATCTGTCCGCCGGCGGCCGCCAGCGTCGCCAGACCCGGTGCGGTCAGCCGCCACTCGCACAGGGCCGCCTGCGGCAGCAGGATTTCCGTCTTCCGTCAAAGCATGCGTGGGCCAGCCCCGTCCGGGGAGTGCGGCATCCAACGCCGCGAAGCCGGTCGAAACCGTCGGGGCGTCAGCCCGGCCCAGTTCATCGCCCCGCCAGACGCACTCCATCCCCTTGGGCGTCGGGCCGGTGACCAGGGGCGCAGTGGCAAGGGAGTCTGGCGAAGACGGGAAGCCTTCCGGCCAGAGGAGGGCGGACATCGTGGGGGCAAAATAAACACTGTATGGAACACCAGTATATGGACGCTGGCCGCACCGTGCTCGCTTGCCCTGCGGGCGTCGGCGTTCTCTCAGGAAATTCGATAGCGGCGGAGTCAAGCGCCAAGCGGCTTGCGACCGTTCGTCAGAGCGCGAGGTCTTTTTTGTAACGGGCCAGCCGAGTGCCCCCAGGGGTCATTCGCTTGACACGGTTTTCCGCTCCGCGCGCAGGGCGAACCTCTGGCGTCCTACAGGCTCAGCCGTGAGCGAGTGCTACTGTTGTTCATCAACAAGGAGGCGCACATGAGCGACGACAAAAGCAAAACCGGTCTCGACCGCAAGCTTATCAACCTGAACGAGCCCTACGAGGTTCGGGACTGGACGAAGAGCCTGGGCGTCACCGAAGAAGAACTTCGACGTGCCGTCGCGACAGTCGGCAACTCGGCCGACAAGGTGCGTGAACACCTGAAGTCGTCCGGCAAGTAGCGGAGCCGGTCATGGCGGACGACGGCAAAGCGCCGACCTCGACCAGGACGATGTGGAAAGGGGCGATCAGCTTCGGCCTCGTCCACATTCCTGTCGGCCTGTACTCCGCGACTGTGAGTTCGGGCATCGACTTCGACTGGCTCGACAAGCGCTCGATGGAGCCCGTCGGCTACAAGCGCGTCAACAAGGTCACCGGCAAGGAGATCGCCACCGCGGACATTGTGAAGGGTGTCGAATACGAGGACGGCCGGTACGTCATCCTCTCGCCCGAAGAGATCGCGGCTGCCTTCCCCCGGACCACGCAGACGATCGAGATCGAGGCTTTTCTCGACGCCGACGAGATTCCCTTTGTTTACCTCGAACGCCCGTACTACACGGCGCCCCTGAAGCGCGGCGAGAAGGTGTATGCGCTGCTGCGCGAGGCGCTGCGGAAGAGCAACAAGGTCGGCGTCGCCAAGGTCGTGATCCAGACCAAGCAGCATTTGGCTGTTCTGATCCCATGCGGCCGGGCGCTCATCCTGAACCTGCTGCGCTGGGGCGGCGAGATCCGATCCTTCGAGCAGTTGAACCTCCCGCCCGTGGATGCCAAGGCCGCCGGCATCAAGGACGCCGAGATGACGATGGCGATGCAGCTCATCGAGGACATGACCCAGCAGTGGGACGCGGACAATTTTCGAAACTCCTTCGCCGACGAGATCAACAAGCTGATCGAGACCAAGGCCGAGGCCGGTGACATTGCCGATGTGGCGAAGGTCGAGCGCGAAGCTGGCGCGCCCGCCGGCGCCGACGTGCTTGACTTGACTTCGCTGCTCAAGCGCAGCCTCGAGGGCGGCGGCAGGAAGCCAGCCTCGACCGCGAAGGGAGGCTCCGCCGCGGTCACCGAGCTACCTTCGGCAAAGCAGGTGGCGGCAAAGACCACGACCGCCGCCAAGAAGGCGGCCGCCCGCAAAGCGCCCGCTGCCAAGACCGCGCCCGCGGCGAAGGGCACCCCCGCGAAGAAGACGGGCCGCCGCGCGGCCTGATTTGCCGACCCGAGTTTCGAGCATGGCCGACGCCCTTGCGCTCTACAAGAAAAAGCGCAACTTCGCCGTCACGCCCGAGCCGGCCGAGGGCGGCACGCCGGGCGTCGAAGCCCTGCAGTTCGTGATCCAGAAGCACTGGGCCAGCCGACTGCACTACGACCTGCGCCTGGAGTTGAACGGCACCATGAAAAGCTGGGCCGTGCCCAAGGGCCCGAGCTTCGACCCTGCCGACAAGCGCATGGCCGTGCAGGTCGAGGACCACCCCATCTCGTACAACACCTTCGAGGGCCAGATCCCGCCCGGTCAGTACGGCTCCGGCAAGGTCATCGTCTGGGACCGGGGTTACTGGGTGCCGATCGGCGATCCCGCCGAGGGCTACCGCAAGGGCAAGCTCAAGTTCGAGGTCCACGGACACAAGCTCAAGGGCCACTGGACGCTGGTGCGCATGCACGGGCGCGGCGATGAGAAGCAGCCGCCATGGCTGTTGATCAAGGAACACGACGAGTTCGAGCGGCCGGCCTCGGAGTTCAGCGTGGTCGACGAGATGCCCGACAGCGTGACTGCGCTGCCTCACGTGGCCGTCCCGGAAGGTCCGCAGGTCGCGCGCGCTTCGCTGGCGAGCACGGCGCGCGACCTGGGCAAGGCGGCCAGGGTGCCGCTGCCCGACACTCTCGCGCCCCAACTCGCCACGCTCGTCGATGGGCCACCGGCGGACGTGTCCGAATGGCTGTGGGAGTTGAAGTTCGACGGCTACCGGCTGGTGGCGCGGATCGAGCTTGGCTCGGTGCGGCTCGTCACGCGCAACGGCAACGACTGGACATCCAAGATGCCGGACCTGGCCAAGGCTGTGAAGCGGTTGCCGCTGCAGTCCGGCTGGCTGGATGGCGAAGTGCTGATGCTCGACGCGAATGGCGTTCCGGACTTCCAGGCGCTGCAGAACGCCTTCGATGGCAGCACGACCAAGAATCTCGTCTATTACGTGTTCGACATGCCATATGCCGACGGACGGGACCTGCGGCACCTGCCTGTCGTGGAGCGGCGAGAGCTGCTGCGCGCGGTCGCGGAGAAGTCACCCACGGACCGGGTGCGTTTCAGCGAGGCCTTCGAGGCGCGTCCCGGCGACCTCGTGGCCTCGGCCTGCAAGCTCGGCTTCGAGGGCGTGATCGGCAAGCGCAAGTCCGCGCCGTATGCCTCGCGCCGCAACGCGGACTGGATCAAGCTCAAATGCAGCCACCGACAGGAGTTCGTGATCGGCGGCTTCACCGATCCGCAGGGCTCCCGCACCGGCATCGGTTCGCTGCTGCTGGGCGTGCATGCCAAGGATGGCACGCTGCAGTACGCGGGCAATGTCGGCACCGGCTTCAACGAGCGCACCTTGACTGAACTGCGCGAGAAGCTGGGCGCGCTCGTCATCGACAAAAGCCCCTTCGCGAACCCGCGCGCGATTGCCAAGAAGGCCCACTGGGTCCAACCGAAGCTGCTGGCGGAGGTGTCCTTTGCAGAGTGGACCAAGGAGAACCGCATTCGCCATTCGGTGTTCCATGGCCTGCGGGACGACAAGCCGGCCAAGGCCATCGTCCGCGAGAAACCGAAGCACCTGGCCGCGGCAGATGGGCCGGCGGCCGAAGGGCAGGGCGCAGCGCTCCCCGCCTCGCTGCGCGTCTCCCATCCCGAGCGCGTCATCGATGCGTCCACGGGCATCACCAAGATCGAGCTGTTGCGCTACTACGCCAAGGTGGCACCGGTGATGATGGAGCACCTGAAGGGCCGGCCGGTGGCGCTGGTACGGGCGCCCGACGGCGTGAAGGGCGAGCTATTCTTCCAGAAGCACCTGGACAAGGGCAACATGGCCGGCGTCGAGCAACTGGACCCCGCGCTCTACATGGGGCATCCGGCCATGCTGGAGATCGCGCGCCCGGAGGGCCTGCTGTCGGGCGCGCAGATGAACGTCATCGAGTTCCACACCTGGAATGCGAAGAAGAACCGGATTGACCGGCCCGACCGGATGACCTTCGACCTGGACCCGGGCGAGGGCGTGCAGTGGGAGCAGGTGCAGGAGGCGGCGCAACTGGTGCAGGTGCTGCTCAAGGAACTTGGGCTACCTGCCTTTCTGAAGACCAGCGGCGGCAAGGGCCTGCATGTGGTAGTGCCGATCAAGCGCTTGCACGACTGGGATACGGTCAAGGGTTTCTCGCAGGCCGTGGTGCAGCATCTGGCCCGCACGATTCCGCAGCGCTTCGTGGCCAAGAGTGGGCCGCGTAATCGCGTGGGCAAGATATTCGTGGACTATCTGCGCAATGGCTGGGGCGCCACGACGGTCAGCGCGTGGTCCGCGCGCTCGCGGCCGGGCATGGGCATCTCGGTTCCATTGGCATGGTCCGAGTTGGGCAAACTCACGAGCGGAGCGCACTGGAACATCCAAACGGTGGATGAGCGGCTGCGCCAGGGCAATGCGCCGTGGGATGGCTATGGCAAGGCTGCGGTCTCGATTTCGGCGGCGATGAAGCGCCTCGGGTACGCGAGCCGTTCGCATTCGCGGTAGCAAGTGCACGACACGCGGCACTGCGGCAGTGCCAATCCCGACTCGGGTGATCGGATCTGCTGGCGCTGCGGTGACTGCCTGCCAGCGTGCGCGGCACTTCGATGCAGCCCAGACGTCATCAGGCGCCATGCGACGACAGCCGGCTGATGACACCCGCGCCGAAGTTCGTGATCCAACTGCATCCGTCCTGCTGGCGAAATCGTGGGGCGATTAGTCGCCAAGGCTCGTCTCGGCGCCAGACACCGTCCATGAGACGGTACTTACGCAGGCACGGCTGCGCGCAGGCGCACGGCAGAGACTTGCGCCATGTGGAACCGGCGGATGAGCTGTCGTCGATATCCGCCGAAATACGTTCGGATTTCTCGTTGCGCCTCCGGGCTGCGATGGACGACCCTTCTAAACGTTTGCGTCCATGGCAAGGAGCCTGCAATGAGCAAGATCGTCAGGGCCATCGACGTCGGCTTCGGGAACACGAAGTTCGTCGTAGGGCACACGGAGCAGGAGATCAAGTGCGCGTCCTTCCCGTCGCTGGCCTACACCAGCGTCAAGGACCCGAGCACGCGGCCGGCGGCCGAGCGCCGGCGGACGATGGCCATCCCGATCGATGGCACCTTCTACGAGGTCGGGCCGGAGGTCCAGCTCGCGGCCGACACCTTCCGGGCGACGCAGTTGCACGACCAGTACGTCGAGACGCCCGAGTACATGGCGCTGGCGCGCGGTGCCATGGCCTACATGAAGCTCAGCGCGATCGACCTGCTCGTCGTGGGGCTGCCGGTGTCATCCTTCCAGGCGCGCAAGGCCTATCTGGAGAAGGCCATGGTGGGCGTGCACGACCTCGGCGGTGGCAAGACGGTGGAGGTGAGGAAGGCCGTCGCCGTGGCCCAGCCGCAGGGCGCGCTGGTCTACTACACGGCGGCGTACCACAAGCAAAAGAGCATCGAGCACGAGCAGAGCCTGATCATCGATCCGGGCTCGCGCACCTTCGACTGGCTGCTGTCGCGGGGCATGCGCCTGGTGCTGAAGGTGAGCAACTCCGTCAACCGCGGCATGTCCGACATCCTCAAGACGATCGCGCAGGAGATCGGCAGCGACATCGGCCGGCCCTACAACGACCTGCCGGCCATCGACGCGGCCCTGCGCACCGGCAAGCCGCTGATGATCTACCAGAAACCCTATGACCTGGCGCCGATCCTGCCAACCGCGCGGGCCGTCGCGCGCCGCGCCGTCTCTTCCATGATGGAGTGGATCACGGAGGACTACAGCATCCAGAACGTGATCCTCGTCGGCGGCGGGGCGTTCATGTTCAAGGACGCGGTCAAGGCGGCGTTTCCGAACCACAAGGTCTACGTGATGAAGGAGCCGATGTTCGCCAACGTGAAGGGCTTCCAGATCGCGGGGGACAACCTGCTCAAGGCCCAGGGCGCCTCCGGCGAAGACCGCGATGGACAGCGATGAGGCACCCGGCGCGCAAGCCCTGCGCATCCGCGTGACGCTGGAGTTGAGCCGCAGCGACGATCCCTTGCTGTTCGACGCGCTCTTGCAGTTGAAGAAGGGCCGCAGACGCGTCGCGCGGCTGCGCACCCTGGCCCATGACGGCCTGCTCGTCGCACTGCCGGTGCCGTCGGCTCCCGCCGTGCAAACGCCGGTGCAGGCGGGTACCGACCTTGACAGTGAGGGCGGCGGCGAGCGGACGGACCTCGCCGCCCTGGACCCCGGCGTGACAGCCGGGCTCTTCGATGCGCCGCTGCGGGAATGAGCCGCTGGCCGCCAGCCGGCAGTCCGCCGTGCCGAACGCATGCCGTTGACGAGTGCGACTCCCGTGAGACCGTGGTGAGACGGAATGCGCAGCGTTGGGCCTGCAAGGAACGGCGCGGGACGAACTGAGACCGATGTCGGGGTGGAGTCGTACCCGGCCGGGATCACGGGAATGCCCATACGCAGCCCGCGTGGGCGTCTTCAAGGAGCGCCCGACCCGCAACCCAGTTCAGGAGAACCCTATGCAACCAGTGGTCAGGGCCGTAGACGTCGGATTCGGCCAAACCAAGTTCGTCACCGGAGTGGCTGGCACCGAGATCCGGTGCGCCAGCTTCCCGTCGCTGTGCTACCCGGCGGCGCGGGATTCCTCCAAGGTGGCCGCCATCGAGAGCCGCGCGACGATGTGCATTCCCATTGGCGGCCTGTTCTACGAGGTGGGGCCGGATGTCGCGCTGGCCGGCGATGCCTTCCGGCCGTCCCAGATGCACGATCGCTATTCGGAGACGCCCGAGTACCTGGCGTTGCTCAGGGGCGCGCTTCGCATGATGAAGGTGCCGGAGGTCCACCTGCTCGTCGTCGGCCTGCCGGTGGCCCTGCTGGCGGCCCGCAAGGCCAAGCTCGAGCGGGCCATGGCGGGCACGCACGATGTCGGGGGCGGCCGCAGGGTGGTCGTGCACAAGGCCATGGCGGTCGCGCAGCCGCAGGGGGCCTTGGTCTACTTCGCGTCCGTCGCCGGGAAGATGGACAGGATCGCGGCGGAGCACAGCCTCGTGATCGACCCCGGGTACCGCACCTTCGACTGGGTGGTCGCGCGGGGCGTGCGCTTCGTGCAGAAGCGCAGCCATTCGGTGCCCCGCGGCGTCGCGGACGTGCTGCAGGCGCTGGCCTCGGAGATCACGCTGGACATCGGCGTCCAGTACCGGGATCTCGATGCGCTCGATGCCGCGCTGCGGACGGGCAAGGGGCCGACGATCTATCAGCGGCCCTACGACCTGGAGCGGATGCGGCCGATGGCCGAGAAGATCGCCGACCAGGCCGTCGCTTCGATGCTGCCCTGGATCGGAGACACCACCGGCTTCCACAACATCGTGATGGCGGGCGGTGGCGTCCATCTGTTCAAGGGCGCCGTCAAGGCGGCGTTTGCGCGCCAGCGGGTGCTGGTGCTCAAGGACGCGATGTTCGCCAATGTGCGGGGCTATCAGATCGCGGGCATGAACTACGTGGCGAGCCGCAGCGGCGCACAGGACGGAGGCACCCGATGAGCGAGGAAAGCCGCAACGATGGGACGATCCGGCTCCTGTTCGAGATGTCGCGGGACGACAACCCGCCGCTCTACGACGATCTGATCCGGTTCAGCAAGGGCGTCAAGCGGGTCAACCGGCTGCGCCTGCTGGCCCATGAAGGACTGCGCGCGGTCACGACGCCTGCGGTGCCCGTGATGGGGGAGGCGCCCGCGGCCAGCCTCGCGGGATCGCCTAACGCAACGGTGACGGCATTCGGCTCCGGTGTGGTGACCGACGTGGTGTTCGCCGAGCCGCTGGGCGAGTAGGGGCGCCATGGGATACGGACGCATGCGACGCGGTGGCACCACCGGCGTCAGTGCATCGGAACTGGCGACCATGGGCGCGTGTGAGCGCAGGGTGGTCCTGGAGCACCGGCATGGGCGGCGGGTGTCCGCCGCGCAGCAGGACGCGATCCGACGCGGCTCGCGGCTGCACGCGGCATTCGATGCGCAGGCCGGGGCGGGGCAGGTGGGCGCCGGGAGCCGATGTTTCATCGCGACCCATGTCTTCGGGAGCAGAGCACCGCAGACGGAGGCGCTGCGCCGCTATCGAGACGGCGTGCTCAGGGCCAGTGGTCCCGGCCGCCTCCTGATCCTCTGGTACTACCGCGGGGCGCCGCATGTCTGCACGTGGCTTGCGCGCCATCCCTGGGCCTGCGCGCCGGTGCGTGCGTGCCTGTGCCTGCTGGTCGGGTACGCGCGGTGGCGCTGCCGCTGGACGGGGAGCGGCCATGGCCGTTGAAATCCTCTTCGCCTGCGCGCTTGCCGCGGCGCTCCTGCTGGGTGTTCGCCGCTGGCTGGCGGTCCGTTCTGCCGGGTGGGCGCGTCTGCCGGGAGAACTGCGGCGCGCCGAGCTGGTGTACAGCGAGCGGGTATTTAGGGTGCACGAACCCGAGGTGATCTCGGCCAAGGTCGACCGCGCCTACAGGCGCGGCGATGGCGTGTTCGTGCTGTTGGAACTCAAGACACGTGTGCATGCGCGCGCCTATTCCTCGGACGTGATCGAACTGTCGGCGCAGCGGCTGGCGCTGGGCGGCGAACTGGGGCTGCCCGTCGCGGCGCATGGCTATGTGCTCATCCAGGCACCGGACGGCCGCCAGATCGGCTGCCAGCGCGTGCGGCTCTTGCCCGCGCGGGAGGTGATGTCGTTGGCCAAGCGCCGCAGGCACCTGCTGGCCGGGACCGTCGAGCCGCGCGCCAACGGCGCTCCGCACCTGTGCGATGGCTGCGCACACCGCCAGCGGTGTGGCAGATAGGCTGGATCGCCACGAAACAACGCGAAGAGCAGTCCAAGATCCGTCCGGCGGAGCGGGAGTCGTCAGCAGTGGGGTGCTTCCCAATTGCATAACGGAAGCGAGATCAACTACCAAAAGGTGTAGTGTCATTGCGAAGCGTATCCATTAGTATCCTGCCGAGGGCACTTGCACATTGCCCCAACGAGAGGAGCGCGAATGGGACAAGTTCGTGGGGCATGCCGGGCTACCGTCGCTCAGCGCGTGTCGGCAATCTTGTTGCTGGTGCTGTGGATCACGCCCAGTGCGGTCATGGCTCAGCGCCCACCATCGGAGCAGGAGCTACTAAACACCGTTAACGAGCGAATGATCGCTCGACGGGCCGCTGCTGCTAAATCGTTTGCTGACGAGGCTATTGGTCAGCAGGGCGCTCGCAATCTGCTGCGTTTCTACAGAAATCTGCTGACCTATAAGAACTCCAGTGCACCGATTCCTTCGTCCATCCCATCACACAAACTCGATATCGAGTATCTGGCCTCGCTGGACGCTGCGCTGAAGACCAAGCCATTCATCTGGCTGGATGATCACCCGCTGGCACTGGGTGAGTATCCCTCTGCGGTGGCTCTTGAGGGCTACCGCGTACATGGCGGCGTCACTCGGACGACCGGGGAATGCAGCGGGACGCTGATTGCTCGATTCGCGGTCCTGACAGCAGCTCACTGCGCTTGCGAGTTGGGTAGCAGGATCCGCGCATACCTGAACACGGAAAACTTTGGGACAACCGCCGGCACGAGGGTCGAAGTGACCGCCATCAAGAGCCGCATTGAAGACTGTGCCAAGTATCTGGCCGCAGACCAGGAAGGCCAACGGGCGATGATGCAAGAGGTAGGCGACGTGGCAGTCATGTACCTGGACCAGGGCGCTGCGAAAGTGAACATCACGCCAGCTATCCTGTCCGACAGTTTCAAACCCAGCGCCAGCTATTACATCGTCGGGTATGGCTACTCCGACGACGACCCCTCCTTCGGAGTGCGGCGTCTGGCAACCATTCAAGGAATGGGTTGCGACGGCGCCGCAGCGAGCAAGTATGGATGCAATCCTGCCTTTGCGTTTTGGGGCGATGGACGCCAGATCGCGGGTCGACCCGACCGGCCGGACTCTTGCAAGGGCGACAGTGGTGGATCAGTGTTTGCTGCCGACAAAGCGTCTCCACCGCGGCTGATCGGAGTCATCTCCCGCCAGATCACCGGAACGACCTGTGGCCAGGGCGGCGTGTACGTGTTGCTGACACCCCCGATCCTGACCTGGATTGAAGAGCAGCGAAAAGTCGCAGATTCGCGGTTTCCGCCCGCTTGAACGACGCGTTCGATTTGACGAGGAGTGCTCCATGAAATTGACCCCAATGGTTCTGATTGCTGCGTTGGTCAGTTCAAGCTGCAGCCTTTTGCCGCAGGCCCCGAAGCGCACCGACCCGCGCATGGTCTACGTGTGGCCGACGCAGACCTGTCCTTCGCTTGCTGCGGGAGCGTCTAAGGCAGGTCGCTCGGCCTTGGGCACAGCGCTGGTGAGCACGCTGCTAGGCAACGTAGTCAGTGGTCTCGTTGGGGTTCCGATCGCGGCGTTGAGCAGTGCGGCTGAGGCTGATGCCAATGGCCTGAAGGCCACGGGGTCCAACGCACGCTTCTACTATCAGATCGAAAAGAGGGCAGCGAAAGACGAGGTGGAGCTGATCCTGCCCGGTTGCTACGTGGTGGCATATGCTGCACCGGCCCGCACCCTCAAGCCCTGGTGTAGCGACGGAGAGTTCGCCAGGAGCGTGCCTGAAACGTGCGGTGTCGGTACGTCCGTTCTTGGTGCGCTCAAAGTCAGAGAGGAACTGACGAATCCCCAACCGAGCATCGATGCGTTGGCGATTCCCGAGTTCTATGCTGAGATAGCTTTCGAACAATCGGGAACGCAGGACATTGTGCGGCCCTTCGTCGCTTCGATGCACTATCCGCGATCAGTGATCGATCCGAGTTCCGGAAAGCCCAGAATGCTAACGCTCGCGCTGGAGTTCAACTCGGCGCAGACCAATGATGCTATGAAGGGCGCAACGGTCTCCATGATCCTGCCTTCCGTCACCCCCGCCGTGCCTGTCGACGATATTGGCAAGACGCACGTCATAACGGGTTGGACCTCGATTCCGAGCAAAATGACAGGCGTGCAGCCCGAGCTCGAAAACGGAAAGAAGATCCCTTTCATGCCTGTGACGATCAAGTCATCGTTCAACGAAGTCGGCGATCCAAGCAGGTTCTTGCAGGCTTTTGCAAAGGCAGTCAGCGCGAGCGCAGGCGACTACTCAAAGCCCATCACCGCAGAGCTCTCACCAGCCGCACAGGTCTCTGCAGAGCAGGAGAAGGAAAAGAAGCTGGCCGACTACTCAGTGGCGTTGGCGGCCGCGCAGAAGAGCAGGGCGGATCTCTTGGGCGCTTGTGCCGCCAACCCGTCAACTCCGAAGGACAAGGCAACTGCGGAGAGCCTCTACAACACTGCGATAGCGAACCAGCGAAAGGCCAATGTCAGCGCCGAGTTGGCGGGAGAGTCTCCTCCCTTCAACCCCGTCAAGGACGTTGTTGGGGTGAGCATCGCGTGCTGGTCCTGAGGCCGGCGAGCGTGACAGTGGCCCCGCATCAAGCAGCGACTGCACGTAGGGCGGTATTCGCGGCGGCTTCGCATTTCGCAATGAAGTTCGCCCAGCGCTCAAGCGCCACGCGGCGCTCCGGGATTTCCTCCCGGACGTCATAGATCGCCTCCATTCCCTTCAACACGTGGTTGAGCGCGATCTCTGAAATCTCCCGGGTGATCCCCAGGTTGCGCATGTGACCCTTGGCGGTGCTGCGCGTGTCGTGAGGGGTGAAACGTCGGATTTCGATGTCGCCCCGCTCGAAGGCTCGGGTGATAGCCGCCCACAGGGTCGTAGAGCCAACATGGATGTCGCGGCCAAATCGACGTCTGCGCCGCTCAACACGGGCGGGCAGGACCCATTCGGAGCCGCCAGCCAGTTCCTTCAACTCCTCAAACCAACCGATGACCGTAGGCGTGAGGGGAACAAGAAAGCCCATTCGGGTCTTGACCACGGCATCGGGAACCCACCAAGTGCCGTTGGCGAGATCGACGTGTTCCCATCGCGCCTTGGTCAGTTCGACGGAACGCACGCAGGTGGCTAACAGGATCCGCAAGGCGAGGGCATTCTCGATGCCGATATCGTCGACATCCCTGAGGAGGATACAGAGTTCTTCTTCCGTGAGCATGACGCGCTTGCGCACCGGCGGCCGTGGCCCCAACAGTGCGGTGATGTCGATCCCAATGGCTGGATTCGAATAGATCAACTGCTTGCCGCATGCGTGCGCAAAGAGTTGCTTGCAGGAGGTCAGGACGCGCTTCGATACTGTCCAACTGCGTTCCGCCGACACAACCACGTGGACGATGTGGGCGGGCGTAACCTTGTCGACCCGCATCGCGCCCAACTTGGGGAGGATCACGTTTTCGAGGTCCCACTTGCGGTAGTAGATGGTGCCGTCGGCGAGAACGTCCGGAGCCAGCTTCTTCTCCTTGAAGTCCGCGATCAGCGCGCGGACTGTCCAGGACATCTGGGACTCCATCTTCACGACTTTCTTGCGATTCGCGGGGTCCTCGCCGCGGTCGATGGCCGCTCGTTCCTCGCGCGCAAGAACCCGGGCCCTCGCGAGAGGGATGTCCGGATAGTTGCCGATCGTCAACTCTCGGCGGCGACCGCCTGGCAGGCTGTATCGAAGTATCCAGGTCGCAGTCCCGGGACCGGACAACGTGAACGTCAGGCCGCCGCCGTCCGACTTGGCGAGGGGGACGCCCTGCTTCATCCAGTGCTTGATCTGGACATCGTCGAGTAGATGAATCCGCTTGCCCATGGCCATTGCCTCCTGCCTCATGGCGTCTCTGCCAGAGGTTCAATGAGGGGCCACTCTACGCCGTTTTATGACTGGTAGCCAGACCTAGAGAAGTAGTCTAGCTACCAGCCTAGCTACCAGAAAACCGTGCGGTGTGGCGGGCTTGCATGGGACGTGAAGGAGATATAACCTATTGTTGGACAAGGGGTTTCAATACTTTGCCGGGAAGTCGCTGGACGCGGTGAAGCCGCTATTGATATTCCAGGTGGCGATTTTCATGACGGGCCTGACGGTTCGGGTGGCGTTGATTGCCGGTTGCAGATGCGGCCCCCGGCAGGGACTTCCGCGGGGCCTGCACCGGCCAGCCCGACACATGCAAGCCGCATTTTGCCGGTTCCATCCCGATGGTCGCTGGCCCGAATGACCCGCTGCCCCGCCAGGCTCCACCAACTCAACCCCCTCCACCCCCTCCCCCC
>Ga0081606_1000177_pt1 | contig 35439 bp, 49 predicted proteins | sample EareggfetidaYelm_FD_71127 | JGI IMG/M metagenome (GOLD analysis project Ga0081606, IMG submission 71127) | Earthworm egg capsule microbial community from the University of Washington, USA - E. fetida Yelm (SPADES assembly) (version 2) | ecosystem: Host-associated > Annelida > Reproductive system...
TCATAATCCGTGGCACAAGATGCTGGTACCCCGCATACCCCTCCACCAGAACACTCCACGGCCCGTGTATAGTCGCTTCACGCAGAAACAACCCCAAATCCTCAGCCCAAACATAATCATACAGAGCAGAAGGAACACGAAGAAAACTAACACCAACACCAACACCCAACAGAACAACAACCGTCAACGGCATACGAAACCACGAAAACCTGTACCACACAAACAAACCAACAAACCAAGACCGCCACAAACGTCCGGACACCGTACTGAGCATCGGATAAGCGTACTACGCGGGCGAGCCCTAATGCTCGTAGACGGTGAGGGCAAGCAGACCGATCAGTTGCACATCCAGGCCGCGAGCGCCGAGGCCAAGTAGTCAGCTGTGCATATGTTCACGGGGTTGATTGCCAGCCGGTTGTGATCTCCACCTCTTGGTTACGAAGACCCTGCGGGGCAGACGAGATTGTCCCGCGAGCGCGGAGTCATCCCGAGGTGGGGTGGTTTCGGTTGGGTCAGTGGCCTGTTAGTAGGTTCGTCAACCCCAACAGACAGGAGACTTGCGCAACTGGGAATACCCCTTCTACAGTGGTGGTGTTGCTCCCCGCCCTCCCTCACAGGACTGGCGGGGCTTTTCTAGTCGTAATACCTGCATCGGCGCAGAGAAGCTCACGCGAGTGTCGGCCTCTCGCGCAGCTGCGACCGCTGACCGGTTGTGGGAGGTGATCCGTCCGGCCCGCTCTTACCTCACCACAGAACTTTACGAATAGTCAGCTAAACGAATTCCATTCGCACTGATCGCTCGAGTACGGGCGTTAGTGTTTTGGTGTGTGGGGTTGGTCGGTGTCTTTGGTGTTCCATGGCATCGGGATGCTTTGTAGGGCGTTGGCTGTGCCGGTGGGTTTCCATAGTCCGAAGTGGGTTCCGGTGGCAATGAGGAAGCTGGTGAGCGCTGTGGTGAGTGCTGTTGCGAGGTTGTAGGGGGTGTTTGTGGTGAGTGCGGTGGTGAGTTCGGTCAGCAGTGCGGTGGTGGTGGTGAGTGCGGCTAGGAGGGTGGCTTTGATTCCGGGGTGTGTGAGGTGTGTGGTTATGAGACCGATGATGAGTGGGGCGATTGTTGAGGCCAGTAGTGTGAGGGTGGTGGTTGGGGGCAGGTCGAAGTAGAGCATGGTGTTGTCTTCCTGGGGGTTAGAGTTTGGTGAGCCAGCTGATGAGGGAGGCGAGTGCGGCACCGGCGCCGATCGCGGTTGTGGTGGCGGTCCATAGTGTGCGAGTTGTGATGATGTGTCGGCGGTCGATGATCTCGTCAACGCGGCGTGTGAATTCGTCGGGGGTTATGGGTGTTGGGCGTGCTTCGATGGTTCGTAGTCGGTCTTCGTGGTCGTCGTGTCGGGTGCCTTGTTCGTCGAGACGGCGGATGACTGCTTCGAGCATTGTTTCGATTCTCACGAGTCGGTCACGGATGTCGCGGCTGTCTCCGGGATCGTTCATGGCCACTCCAATCTGGCGGGGTGGTGTGCGGTGTAGTCGCGGGCGGGTTGCTTGGGAGTTGTCACGACAGAGAGCTTCCTCGGAGGGTTAGCCATAGTGGTATCCGTAGACCCAGATCATGCCGGTGATTCTGGCGGTACCGGTGGTTGCGGTGATCTTGAAGCCGTCGAAAGCGGTGTGTGGGCGGTGCAGAAAAGACTTCATGACCGTTGCGGTGTGCTGGGTGGGTGGGGTGATGGTGGAAAAAGAAAGCAACTTGCCGATAGTGGGCAGAGTCGTTGCCGGTCGTGCCAGCGTTAGCTCTACCCAGTGGTTTTTTCCACTCCATGCCTGCAGCGGGATCGAGGTAGTGTCAGCATGCTGGGAGGCATACACACTCGTGTGTCTTCCCGTAAGGGCCTCTACGTCATAGTTGGCGGCCGAGCCCACTCCGTTGACACGCAGCACCAGATGGATATCGGTCTCCTCTGTTGCAGAACTAACATCAAGGAGCACCACATAGTTTCGGTGCTTTGGTGTGAAGACACCGTCCACGCTGATCGTTGTCGCGTTGGTGAAATCAATCCGCCCTCTCGCCGACACCCTGACACCCTCACCCGCGACTGACCCTGGCACCAGCAGATTGTTTTCGGGAGTGTTGTCTCGTACCCAGTCCGCGAGCGCGTTGTGGTCAGCTCGAAGGGTGGGGGCTGGGTCGCCTTCGATTCGTGGTACACCGCGGGTTGGTTCTGGAGTGGTTGTCATGTGTGTCCTATCCGTATGTGATGCGCAGGGCACCGGATTGCCCGTCCGTATCCAGGCCTCGGTACTTTGCCCATCCGCCACCGACAAGAGCGATACCGCCGATATTGTTTCGGAGCCAGTCACCTATCTGTACTGGTAGTGGTATCCACCCTGATCGGGGGTTCAGTGTGACGGTTTCTCCAATGAGTGCCACGGCACTGTGTGGTTTGGTTTGGTGTGAGTGGCATTGCAGAACGGCTGCGCTGCCGCCGTTGTAGGAAAGCGGGCCGTATATCTGGACCGAGCTAATGGGAGCGTCATCGGGGATGGTGTCTGCGATTTTTGATCCGTAGAACCAGGCACCTATGTTGTTCCCGGTGGTCACGGCCCAGACTTCCCGGGTAGACCATCGTCTACTGGGTACGTAGAAGGTCCCTGAGTCCGTAGCGGTAAACACTGTTGTTTCCGGCTCGGCCGGTGGCGGTGGCAGTGGCGGTGGCGGTGGGGGCGGTGGGGGCGAGTAGGTAATGAAAGCTGCCACTGTGCCGCCGGAGGCCCAGTCGATGAGGCATATATCACCGATAGTCGGGGAAGAATTCTTGGGATAACCCATGTCAGCAGTTACACCGGAACCAGTCGGGTACTCCACCAGGCATCCTGTTGGACCTGATGTTGAAACAACCCTCCCGAGAGTAGCTCGCTGAGCAACCGGACCTAACAGCAAGGTGGTTTGGTTTATTCGTAGCAAGCGGACAGAATCACCGGGAAAAGGCATCACACTGCCTACATTCGGGATACAGATACGAACTTGACCCACATCCACGACCGCGAGACCAGCCTCGACGTTCACGAAGGTACCGATAATATTGGCAGACACAGTGGGTATAGCAGCCAAAGCAGCAGCAATATGGTCCGCTGCGGTTTCAGACACGATCAATCACATCCCCGGTCACACTCATTGTCGGACCTGTCCCGATAGTGATTTTCACAAGCCTAATTGTCCAGGTCGCTGCACCATCCCACACTGTGACAACATCCCCTACCTGCAGCAGGGGATTTACTACACACGTGATATCCAACTGTGATGCACAGGTAGCTGAATATCGGTCAAGCAGAGCACTGATAGCGGCATCCGCTTGCGCTTGGGTCGTGATGAAAGGTGACGAGTAAAAAGCAGGACGCCGATGAAATGGAGTCCGCGGACCTCCCGGTTGTGTAGCAGCTAACGGCCCTGTCATCACCCACCGCTCAGCAAGAATTGCACCCTGCTCATCAGTCTCACCACGTATGACCACACCGTTGTACACCCCCTCGCGAGACATCGCAGAACCAACCTGCACGATCGTACCTGTCTCTCCAACGGTCAAAGCTGCAACAGGAGTTGTTGCCCTGATCGGCCGCAGAGAAAGAGTCCCATCCGACTCCATAAACGGAACACCACCGATGATCTCCGCGAGCGCCTGGCACGCCTTGATTCGTGACTCTTCGTAGACCACCTTGCGAGTGATTGGCCCATCAGGAATGGTGCGTGTCAGTTGGAAACCTGTCAGTACTGCAAGTTCGGTGTAAACCGAAAAAAGTTGAGAAGGCTGCGCTAATCGTGAGAACCGGTCATCCTGAACCTCAACCATACGATCCGAGAAATCGAGCTGAACACGTGACCCGACCGTGATACGGCGGTGTTGATACATGAGCGGGTAGTCATCCGCCGAAGGAACCGCAGTAATTGTGTACACCCCCAGGGGTATGCGCTCGCGGAAGGGTGGCACTGAAATGACTGCGTAGATGACCAGGCGGGTGCCGAAAGGTGCCAACCAGTCTTGTGGTGAGTCGGGTTTCAGTGATGTTGCGTAGTCGTCGGTCCAGAGGACTTCGCAGCTTCCAGAGCCTTCCACGTCCGCGGTGCTATCCCAGGACAGGGATGGTGTGCTGATGGGGAGGTTCTGGAACAAGACCACGTCGTTGTAGATCAGATCGGCTTGATAGGTAAGCTCGAACGATCCTTCCAGAATGGAAAGGGTTTGAGCGGACGCGTGTCTCATACCGTGTTTGCTGGTTTCATGCTGTTCCGGCGATGGGATCGTCGGATTCAGCTTCAAGGTAGGTGTTGTACATGTGCTCGATGCCCGAGTATGACCGGTAGGAATTCTCGATGTCTTTGTATGTCAGTATGACGACCAGCAGTGCTTCGGCCGGTGGTGCGGTTTCGTCAGCGGTTAGATCCCACAGAACTGTGCTCAGACCGGTGTGTTGGTTCCAACCTTGTCGTACAGGTTTACGTATCACACCGAAAAACGGTGCGGGCAGTCCCAGAGGCAGTGATGTGCGGACGCACATGATGGGAATCTGGGTGTCTGCGTAGTCACCAAAAATGGATGCCAGAGCGGCCTCATCGGCGGCAGTCATCGTCACAAACGGTAAATTGACACCAGTGAGACCGCCTCGTCCCGAACCGATCCATACCGGCACGCTGCGTCCTTGCGGGCGCACGATATCACCAACAAATTCTCGCGATAAGGTATCAGCTGTGCCCTTGAGAGCTAGATAGCGTGACATCACTTTCCGGGTTGGGTCAAGAGGTTGATGGATACACGTTCCCGTGACGTACAGCACCGTGGATGCAGTATCTGTGACCGCTATCTGGTTACCTGCTGTGTCGTATACGACTGCTGAGTATGTTGCTGTGACACCGAAAGGGCACTCATAGTCCAGGAGCGAGAAACCGCCTGTCGCGGTGATTTTGATGCCACCTCGTACCCGATAGGTGCGTCCTGCGGCGGTTCTGGAAACTGTCGCAGTGGCTGCCGCCGTAGGCATGGTTCTGAAGGTGATCTGCACCCGAGGTACCGGGTTCATATCCGGTGCTGCCCTGAGGTAGGGAGCGTATGCCATTAGATTCGCTTTCCGCCTTTAATCGTGGCACGTGTTGTCTGATCGGACTTCGTGATCCGACTATCAGCACACGCATCCACATAAGCTCTCAACTGGACACCATCCTCAAGAATTAAAATGAGTTTATCCCCCGGACGGATACCCTCTGCCGGGAGATGATTTTCAGGACCACCTGCCACAGCAGGTGATAACAACAAACCGCCCACGTTCATGAGATTTCTGAGTTTAGCGGTCAGGCTCGGTGATGCATCATCTAGACCATCTCCAAATTGATCACCAATAGCGAGTCCTGCTTCCTTGATAGCAGTCCACCCAGACCCTGAAAATGGCCCACGCTTAGCAGGCGAGTGCGGGAAAAAACCACCGACGAATTTCATCACTCTACTAACAATATCACCAATTTTACCGAGCATGCTTTTTATGCCTTCAATGAAACCATTTATGAGGTCACGTCCCGCGTTAATAAGCCAACTGCCGATACCAGAGAAAAAGTCTTTAATTTTGCCTGGTATTCCACCAATGAAGCCGAGAATATTATCCACACCATTTTTTATTCCCTCGCCAAAATCCCTAAACATTTTAACAGCATTTTCCCAAACAGATTTCCAGTCTGCTTTGAACACACCGACCACGAATCTGATGAGTTCGGTAATCACTTCGAGCAGAAATTTAATTACTGGCACCAGGAAATCAAGTATCATTTTCACGACCGGCAAAATAGCACCAAGTATAGAAGTGAAAAGATCAATCAGAATTGGTAAAATATCGCCAATGAGAGAGATGAGTGGTTCCAGGAGTGGAAGCAGTGCAATAAGTAGTTCAAGAACCACATCAATGACACCTGCAATCGTAGGCATCAAAGAGGTAAGAAGTTCACCCAACTTTCCTATAAAATTTCCGACAAGTCCTATCACTGGTGTCAATGATTTAAATACCGGCATCAAGCTGTCGAGTACCTTGGTTACTAATCTTGTGATTACTGGTAAAAGCTTGATTATAACTGGCACGATAGCTTTCAAAGCCGTCACAAAGATGTCACCTATGACTGTCGCGATCTGTGTGATTACAGGGAGAAGCGCAGTAATAGTCGGACCAAGAGCTCCACTGAGTGTTGTGATGACCGTGGACAGTGCTGACAGTATCGAGATAATTGCTTCAGTCAATGGTCCCGACAGTGAGGTAACCAACGACGCAATAAGTTCGCCCAGAACAGGAATAACTGGAGCAATCGCTGTAAGAACAGACCCCAGAGCATCACCGATAGTGGAAATCAGTGGAAGTATCGCATCAAAGACATTTTGGACAACTGGTCCAAGCACCGCTACTAGTTGTCCAATAGTAGACCCGATAATGCTCACAATCGACCCAAGCGCTGCCTGAAGTTTGGGAGAAAGAGCGAAGATTCCTGCAAAAGCTCCGATTGCTAGGCCGAGTGGACCAGTTAGTCCAGCAAAAGCTCCTCCGACCAGTGGTATTTTAGACAAGAATCCACCGAGTGAACCGACAACCAACCCGATCACAGGTAATAAACCTGCGAGAGGGCCAAAAAACCCAGAAAAATCAGTTTTCCCTATCCCGCTAGCAGATTCTTTTACCCGAAGAAAATGCCCCTGCAATTTTTGCAATACGGGTTGTAATTTTCCTAGTAGGTTGGCTCCGAATGCATCTGCGAATGGTTTTACTTTTGCGGTAACTGCATCCAATCCGAAAGCGATTGTTTTGAATAATTCTTTGAAAAGTGGGAAGATTCCGCTTTCCAACCCAGCACCGAGCCGCCCCAGCGCCGCTCCCATATTTTTCGCCCACCCGGTGGTGGTATTACCTGCTATAAGTGCAGCGCCGCCGATATTTCTTTCTATCGCAGCTCGGAAAGTTGCAGAATCGACTTCTCCACGAGATACCATTTTTCGTAATGCGTTCGCGCTGACACCGTATTCTCTTGCGAGCCACTGGTAGATCGGTAGTCCTCTTTCAGCAAGCTGATTCAAATCTTCCGTCTGTGCTCGCCCAGCGGTTGTGACCTGATTGATGATGCGTCCCATATCGCCAAGACTCGCGCCCGCAACCTGTGCCGCATCCGCCGTAAGACTCAGGTATTTGGCCAATTCTTTGCCAGGTTTGATTCCAGCAGCAACCGATGAGGCCGCCACGGTCGCTGCTTCATCTAACCCAAACGCGGTCCCCTGAACTGCTGATAACGCGCTTGCCATGATGGAGGCCACATCACTGGCAGTGTTGCCAAGCGCGGTTAGTTTTGCGGATGCGTTTTCAATGGCTGTGAGGCGGCTGAAACCTTTGGTCAGTGCAACACCGAGGGTTCCCATGATTGCGATACTCGTGACCTTGACAGTTGATCTGATGAACTCAGCGGCGTCAGCGACCACATTGCGCACCCCGTTCATCGCAACGCTGAAGGCAGCTTGTATCCGGCTACCGCCAGAGGTCGCGGTGGAGACCCGATCGGTAGCCGTAGCGAGTCGGTTTTGCGCCGCAGCCAGAGCATCACTGGCCACGCGAGTGTTGCCGTGAGCTGTCGCTGAAATCCGCGATGCTGACGCAAGTCGTTCTTCAGCACGGATCACCTGTACTGAGTCGGTAGCGTATTTGGTGCGCGCCGTCGCTAGTGCTGCTTCCGCGACACGCACCGAACCTGCCGCGTCCTGCTCTTTCAGACGAGCCGCGGACACGCTCCGTGATTCTTTCGCGACCTCGGATGTTAGTTTAGCAATGATTGCTGTCGCTGCACCATCAGTTTCACGGGAAAATGATTTCCGAAATCCGCGCCCTGCATCAATTCCCGAATCGTTTCCGGCTTTTTTGAACCGCGTTCTAAAATTTGTTGCGGCCTCAGTAGTCGACCCATCAACTTCAGTACGAACAGCACGACGAAAGCCCTTGAAGACCGGAAAAATCGCGACCTGTGCGTTACCGACTTCAACCGTCATAACGTCTTCTTTCAGGCATCAAGCAAACATTGAGTATTGTTTTAGACGAGCTTCTATCTGCTGGCGTTCATTTGGTGTAACATCCGATTTTGCAGACATTACCCATGGTTTAGGCAGATCTACTGGTTCTGATTTTTCTGCTCGATTCACGTTGTAGTACCACTCAGATAGCAAAATGTTTGCGACGTCTGCTTGTGATCCTGCAAGTGTCCAGCCAGCGGCATTTGCGTAGAGGTGTGACCCGGTTTCTCGTGCGATCTCTAAAACATAATCACGCACAACTCCCCAATGGGTAGGGTCAAGGATAACCTTGTCGAGTGATAGACCAAGATAGTGACGAAAATCGTAGCGTAAAGCTGGCTTATGCTCATCAATTATCGTGATGAGCGCTGAGATTCCCCCAGGCTTACCTCGTTCCGATCCTGCCATGCTTGGAAAAATGCAGTCGCGATTTCGAGAGTTTCAAAAAAATCGAGTTCGTCTAGGCGTTCTACCGTCGCGGTATCACCAAGCAATGCGAGGAGATCGTTCAGTTGATCTATTTCATCAACCGATGCACCCATTTTGATAGTTCGAATATGCTTTGTTTTTATTCGCACAGGGATGCGTAGTTCACCGTCTGAGGTTTGCGCGATGAAAGTCGTACCAACGACCAGAAACCGAGGCTTGCTAACCGGTTCTATCTCTACGATTGGAATATGAAACTGTTTGTTCTCCACTGTGGTTACGGATGATGTTTCCATGTAGGTTGTCCTCTCAAACACATTGGGAGTTGTGTAGGTTTATGCATGAGGGGAACATACGTTCCCTGTTGTTGTGCAGTTACGGATTGATAAGCCATTCTCGGAAATGCTTGTTGCCGATGCTCGGAGATCGGTTTATTTTGAAAGTCAACTCGTAACCGAGTACTTCACCGCGAGTGTTTTGGTCTTCTTTGACGCTCGTGACCTGGGTGTTCGGTGCACCACGGCGGCGAATTGCTCCGTTCTTGAATGCTTCTTCAGTGAACAAGATATACTGAGTCGAGTGTCCACCACCGTCAATATCAACAACATTGTTAGCATCGGGTGCTCGCCCGGAAATAATCTCTCGAACAAAAGCATCCGTTTGCGCTGCTTTCACAACAAGGGTAACGTTTGCAAGACCGGATGGAATAGAGTATCCATCCTGCCAAAATTCAATGGGATCGCCATCAGCTTCCCAAGAGAATTGTGGGCCACCATCTTTAGTGAGAAGTCCAATTTTTCGGATGGATGGATTAAGCGTCAAAATAGCACTATTACCGGCCTCTGGAGTGGGGAACGGAGACCCGAAAGGTCCCAGTCCGATGTAGCCAGTTACGGGTATACCGACTGTGGTTATATCATTTCCTTGCGAGTCTGCAGTCATTCCAGGGTCTCCTTATATACAAAATCCTCGACGTGTGCCGGAGGGGGTGATGGGGGTATCTAGATAAATTCAGTGCCGACGACCACAAGATCACCGGTAATATATCTACACGCGGGAGCATGTTGGTTGTCGTGTACAGCAATTGGAGAGCTGAGTCGAGTAACTGCCGCGACAGGGTTGCCTGGCTCTACCGCTGGGCACTGCCAGAGTAAAGAACGGACGATGTGAGCAAGTTGTATCGCGTCGGTAGGATCGGACATGCTGCCCGCATACACCCGAACCCCTATTGAGCGTTCATCGGTGACAGCAGATGTGTCATCGCCACCATCGTCACGGACCACAACCAACTTTGATGGCCAAGTGCTGCCCGGTTCGACGTTGCTGACCATGACGCTGGCACACACCGGCTCAAATCGTGCGGCAAGTTTTGCACGTAACCAGGTCACGAGAAACATTTCGAGATCAGTGTGTATGACAGTTGATCCCACTAGCCTTTGTTCCTGCCGACAGCCCGCAAAGCGCGAGCAAGATTACCTGTTTTGGACTCGATCAGTATCGATTTCGGATCAGTTGCCACCACAAGTGCAACTGATCGTTTTTGGTGTTTGAGCACGACAGTGATACTTTCTCGATACTGACCAGTCGCGCTCGGTGCCGTCGCGCGTGCCTGTGTGGCGACACGTTGTGCTGCATTCAGAACCAGTGCTGTGACTTCCGGCGAGACTGATAAATTGTGAAAAAACTTGCTATTGAACATCATCTCTGTAGATGACTCCACCATTGATCAACCTTCTATCATAGACAACGGAATCTCGACCACAGGACACCACCCGGTAAAAGGATTTGTGTCAACTTCCGGGCGAGATATCACATAGTAAGGTGGTTCGGTTCCTCGGCGTATCCGGTCACCAACCTGCACATCAATACTCGGGTCAGTAGCGTACAAGCTTTTCGCCGTGTGCACCTGGCTCCGGTTTTCATCCGGGATCATTGCACTGGATGAAGATGCGATAAAAACGGAGTGAAGTGACAGAATATCCAGGGGATGGCCCCATGTCCTAAACACGATTTCGTCCGGGTTGTATGGGTTAGGTTGTCCCATCCGCCGTTCACGAACGACATCCTCTCCACTACGAAACATTTTCGTGCCTGATTCGGTTTCCGTACCTGATAAAATCAGGAGCTATGGTGCGATATGTTTGTGCTCCACTAGGTCGCCCTGTCACGTCATCAAGCATCGCGAGCTCTTCGGGAAGAAACCATCCCCATATCCCTGCACGATCCGTGTAGCGGACCGCCGCAGGGCCAATGTTTTGTTGTGCTACAAACAAGTCAGGGCGGGTTATGCGGCGGTAAAGCGCGTCGGCGGCAACACCCAGAAAAATAATCTCATTCGAGCGCACTACGGCAGCATCACGATCCACCGAAACCATGGGGTTCGGTGGGGGAATGATGAGGTCACCGTACCGGTGGTTGAGTAGTAGTTCAACCACCGGTACAAATTCCTCAATCTGTGTTGACTGTACCAGTGTCAATGAGGGCAGGAACGGTGTCAGTTTCGCCAGATTCAGTGACAACATCCGTATCCTTTTCGGTAGGTTTTGCTTCAAACCGGTGCGGTCTTGATTTGGTTTTTGTATTGACGGAACCGACAGGTTTCCACCCGTTGCTTAGATAGAAATCAAGAGAATCGTCAGGAATTGTAATCTTGTTACCAGGTTTTCCAGGAAATTCCAAAGTAGCCATAATATTGTCCTTTCTAGATGACAGCGGCGACAGGGATAGTAGCTGCACCGGCAGCATTAAGAGTGTTACCTAAAACATAAGCATACCGAGCTTTGAAACGGAAAGCGACCATGTCTCGTTCCGCTAAATTGAGTCCGTTCACGGTAGCTTGGTCTAAGAATTTTACTGTCACGTCTTGCCGGACACCAATTTTGATTCGGTCTCGGTCAACGATGATCGCGCGCGCTTCAGCGTTATTCCAGGCCCCGTTCTTTACGAACGCCGCATCTAGTCCAGCAATTTGGTTAGACAAAGTCTTGCCGTCCGTGCCGAGATTTGTGGTGAGGATCGTAGAACCATCCATTGCTCGCAGGTTGGCGAGGCGATACTTGAGGCCAGATGCGCTGAGGATCGTGGTCGGGTTAGCGCCAGTTTCTGCGACTGATTCTGCGGCCTTGAAAATTGATCCGGCAAGATCACTCGCACCCGCTGTGGTACTCGACATAAAAACGTTTCCTGTCGCAACAGCTGCCCCAATAAGTGCATTATCCGTCCAGGTCGCAGGCTTGTTGAGGCCAAAAAGTACTGCCTGGTCAAGAACTCGCCCGATAGCACTACCGGCCATATCTGTCAGGTTCATGACAGTGTCATCGGTGGCGTCTTCAAGCACATCCTCATGGATGGGAATGATCACCGCGATCTCTTCTACCACAAACCTTTTGTTACTCCAGCTGGCTTCGGAGGTCGGTTTGACACCGGTAGCATCAGGTGCTTCCGACACCCAGCTTGCCGTCGGCAAGGTCGCGAGAACCGGTGCATTCGTGATTTTTGTCCCGAGTGGGATTGAGCCAAACGCTTCAATAGCAGCGCTTTTCTGAGATACGTTGGTTAGCAGAATATTGGTATATTCTTCCTGAATAAGGGTTGCGACATCCGCGCGCGAAATATCAGCCATGAGTGGTGCTCCTTAAATTTAAAATTCCCCGGATAGTTGACGGGTGTATGAAATGACTAGGGATTTACTGCGTTTTGCGAGATGCGGCTAACTGTCTCAGTGCCGCTGCCACATTGTTCTTACTGTTCGGTAGAGTTTTGTCAAGCCTTTCCCCTTCGGATGGTTTGGGAATAGTCCGTGCAGGTTTCCCTGCTCCTGGCGTCTGAATCATGTACGGACGAGACTTCACGAACTCATCCAACATTTTCTTAATCGTCGCTGTGTCTGGTGCATCATCCACCACGGGTAAATCATCTCCAATTGCGAGAATCGCGTCATCCGGGTTATGAAATCCCATGAATGCAGCAACTGTTTTCACTTCTGCATGTACCAGTCGATTGATAAATTTCTTCGATACTTCATTCTCAACTTCATTGCGAGTTTTGTCAAGGGCTTTCTGGTGTTCTGATTTCTGCGACTCTAGATACTTTTCGTACTCCACTGACTGTGATTTCAGTTGTTCATAGTCTGCATATTTTTTTCGCTCCTGAGTAAGACGGCTCTCGATGATTCGATCAAAGTCAGCCTGTGATGGTGGTGGTGCATAAGTGGATACTTCCACCGGTTCTGAGGTAGCTGTTTCTGTGTTCACGGTAGATGTAATAAAATCGGACATGAGTACCTCCTACGAGTGTGTTTCAATACTGGCGAATAGATGATGCATTGGTTTTTCCCAAGGTAGCTTTGCGTTAACTTGGTGACATAGCAATGTCTGCCTTTTCCGTTGCGAGAGGGATTGAGGTACCGGTCGCAGCAGCTTCAATCGCGTCCGTCTTTGTCCAGCCCGGGATGAGTTGAAACAGCATCGCTTTATCAGCACCAACCGAGGAAAGTTTTGTGATAGCATCAGCGACCTGATTCAGCGACCAAGCCGATACGTTCTCCCACTCAACCTGATTCGACGGGGCATCCTCTATTCCGAGGATTTGAGCAGCAGTACCCATGACCTGTCCCCACCCCTCACCCAGAGAAGTTTTTCGCTCGCTGATATTTCGATGGTATCCAGATTCTGCGGCCGCTATACCCTCCGCAGACATGTTCACTACCGCACCAAGTAGGTAGTGCGGAGGTACCTGTGTCACAGCAGATAGATGCTTGATATGCGCATCCAACGCAGTTACTATCTGAATCAAATCAGTAGCCGCAAAAGTTCCAAAACCCGCCGATTCGCCATCTTCACCTTCAGCATGTAGAAGCGAGTCTACAGACGGGTTAACGAGCGCTCGACCGTTTTCGTCTTTGGCAAGCGTCCCACCTTTCATCCATTTTTGTGGGAATGCCCCGTACCTTTGTCCCATTTGCAGAGTGAACGTCGCATCCACAATCCGCTTATAGATCGGGACAGCTGCAGCGACACTCGACTGCGGTACCTGATCTAAAGTATTCGTGATCTGTACCACTGGTGTGTACCCAAGCCCGTGCACCTTACCCCGTACATCAAGTGGTGTTTTTGGTGTACCACTAAACCGATACGCAGCCTCAGTGTCAATGTAATACCATTCCCCTTCCCACACACCACGATTCGGAGTTCGTGACAATCGGTGCAGCACCTGCGAGGGGTAAACATCCCACGGATCATCAAAAACAGCAACCGTGTCTAAAACCGATAACGGTCGAACAGACACGCCACCCTCATCATCGGGCATAACAAGCACGAACGAACGACCGAGCCCGACTGCTTCACGTGTCACAACTGACTGTCGGCCATCAAACCCGTTTGCCTGCCAAACCTTTAACCAGAGTTCTTCCGATGTGTACCCCGAAACGCGACATCCTTGAGCAATCGCGTCTCGCACAAAAGCCAACCACGGCGTAGATGCCTTCATATACAGGTCACGATATTCAGTATCAGCTGATTCTGGCATCCACGGCTTTGAAAGCTTCCCCTCTAATTGATCTTGAAGCCTACGAAGTCGAGTCCACCCCGACAACGCAGCACCGGTCATGGCACCAGCAAGAATACCCAGGTCTGTAGGACTCAACATCATGCATACCCTCTCACGATGGTTGGTTTTCGGGCAGGCCTTGCCTCAGACTTGAGAACGCCCCACACCGCCCATGTCACGGCCTGCGCGTGAGTGATTGGTTTTGATAGTTCAGATGCCTCCCACGTTTGACCAGCACGTCCCAGAGCACGAGTGGTTGCGGATTCGAGCGATGACGTCACCTCGACCTGATCACGATGAATAACACTGCCATCATTCACGTATTCGATGAAGATGGCATGCGCGGACGCGATCTCATCAAGGTTCATTGCCAGAAACTTGATTTTTGCTTGCTCGAAAGCAGCAATAATTGGTGTTGCATTTTTCGGGTCAATGACTACGAGCGCGTTACCAAGCTCGGATTTGAGTTGCTTCACATACTCAGCAACCCACCGAGTCTGCCTATCCGTGCGTTTATGCTCGACCATGATCTGATCCGAGTCATACCGCCGTGCCGCCGCAACCGTAGCGAACCCGCCGTGACGTCCCAACGCAACCGCGATTACAGTCCCTTCAACTGCTCCAACTACGGGGTAATCACCCGCGTGCCGTCGCCATGCGCTCATGTCAAGTTCAGATAACCGCGCCACGACCTCAGCAGGCTTGTTGGGCCAGACCGACAACCGCAACCGCAGAACCGAGCTCCGTGACATCCGAGAGGCTTCATCCTGCACTGTCTCTAACGTCAATCCCGCACGATATCCCACAGCCGGGTTACCAGCCCGCAAAACTACAGGATCAGTCACATCCAGCAAAGCCACTTTGTCTGGATCATCCGAACCCTCAGGATTGAACTCCACCCACCCAGTACGTAGTCCGGACCCGCTGCGGCCGCGATCCCGTAAGCCCTCCCACACCTCCGATTCATTCAGCTCGTCCGGTACAGTACCCGCGAACACAATCTGAGTATTACTAGGCGCACTCAATGTTGGTAAAACAGCATCTAACGCTGCTGATGATAGTTCCTGGGCCTCATCGCAGAACATCATGTCAATCGTGAAACCCAACCCTGAGTTCCGCGAGCGTGCTAAAAACAGCAACCGGTTACCATTTTTTAGCTCGATACCTTCCTCGCCGTGGGCGTCACGGATAGAAAGCACCTCACGCATCAACAGTGGTTTTGATCGAATTAGACGACTCAAACGACGGAAAGCCTCGCGAGCCGTTTTGAACTGATGAGCAGAATGAACCAAGGTCTTCGGTTCCCCGTCCGGTTTTGGCCACAAAAACAAGTGGGCAGCTGCCAAAGCCGCCAATATATCGCCTTTACCATTCTGTCGAGAGACCAAGAAGCCAAACTCAGTCGCCGCCCACCGTCCAGACCCATCAACAGATGTCGCTGCATCAACCACGACCTCCTGCCACGGATCTAATGTACGTCCTATCAGTGACCATAAATCCAGAACATCCTCAACCCGAGAGGTCACACGAGTCTCAGGACACCTGAGAACCCTGGGCGGCTGACTCCCGACGGGAACGCGCGGCAGCAAGCTCATCAGACAAACTCCCCTCAACCGCAGTGCCCTCGAGCACGGTAATTTCCCGCACAATCTCCCGATGCTCACGCAATAAAAGATGCAGCTTATCCGGCTGATGAGCAGCCAACGATCTCAATCCGGCCGACGACAAATCCAGCAACACCCGCAACTCAACCAGCCGATCAAAATCTGACGCTTCCTCTTCCACGGCAACTTGAACCGGCACAACAGTCTCAGTCTTAGCAGCCGCGGCCCGTGCCAAACGTGCTGCCACACTTGACGAGTCCCGTTGGTCACGCACGACCTGCGCCCTCCGGCAGGCCTCATCAACAACTTCCCCAAAGCGCAGATGCCGCTGATAAGCCGCATACGTACCACACGCAGCTCTCGGACGACCCACAACAACCTCTGATTTTAGAGTCACTCTTAAAACACCAATTAGAGCGGGGATAAAGCCGCCAACCACGCGCGGGAGAAAGGCCTTTATTTAGCTATAAAGGCATACCCCCAGGGGATAGCTAAATGTTTTAAGTAAAGGAATAGTAAATGTATTAAGTAGCTGGCCAAATTTCTGGTTCTTGCCAACTGCCTTTAGCAGAATTACAACCACGATGAAAAGGTTGTAAATCCTGCTTAACTAGATGGCCGCCCCGTGTGAGAGGAATAGGATGATCAGCGGTGAAAGACTTCCGATGTGTAGAAGGAAGCATCGTATCTATCGGATACCCACAATGCGCGCACGGCAGATTGTGGTCACGGGTACGGCGCTTGAGTGCGGCTTGCTTACGACGGTAAGCACGATGGCCTTTACCGTTTCTTATATTCTTTGTCACGATGCATGGTGTAAGTGTCAGCGGTCACCCCGCGGCGAGTGAGACACACGAACACCTGGCTATCCGGAGTTCTGAGCGGCACCGTGCCACCAACACGTGTAGGGCGCGGTGCCGCTCAGAAGCACCTGTGGTCAAGGAGTGCGTGAGCGAGGCGGATAGTCTTTCAAGGTATCCGTCTCGATGTCACCTGATGTTACTCGGTAGTAGTTCCATCCCAGGTGGTTAACGTAAAAAGTAGCTTTGACTAGAGTCCGGCCACCGACCCGTTCCTTATTCGTAGCGGGTATCTCACAACTACGTCCGTCGGTTCCATATTCAAACCCCACCAGGTCTGGGTCGACCGAGTTGGGATACGACGGGTCGTACGAGAAGTTCACCTCGGAGCATCTTATCGACGAGGTATCGAATGTTGCACCCTGATCAGTCACCTCTTTGAGTCGTTCTACCGCTTGTGCTCCCGCTACATCAAAGCTAACCGGTTTACCAGCCGTGACAGCCTCAACAAGCTTCGCTACAACTTGTGACGCATTGTAGTAAGTTGGGGTTCCTGGGAGAATGATGTATCCATCCCACCGTAGAGCCAGCTCAGCAGACTTCGTACCACAGCACAGCACGTTGCTAGGGTCGAGATGCTCACCAGTGTCGAGAGCTGTCCATCTGACAACAAAACTGCCGTCATCCGACACTGAAATGCTATGTATGGAGGACCTCGCGATACTGGCTGCTATCGCATTCACATCGAACGAACCAAGGACCTTGAAGTCTTTGTCCCAGAGTACAACCTGATCTAACCCAAGCTCTACTATCCTGTTGGTTTTTACTTCCGCGTTATGACAGTTCACTGCGGCCGCGATCACAGGGCTACCCGTGTAGGAACTAACCGCCACCGTCTTAGGTGCCGCACCTGTCTCCAAATCTCGAACTATCGTTGCCCCAAGATGGACCCCTCCCTGACCGAGAGACAGACCGGGTAGAATTCCGTTGGCGAGTGTTCCTGCTGGAAGCCCGCAAAGACTGGGCACCGGAGCCGTCAACAACCTTGTCAGGCTTACCGGTGCTTCCGCCGGTATGGGCGAAGCTTTCGAGGTAGCAGTCTGCCCAGCGGTGGTCGTTGAAGCCGTACATCCTACAAGCAACAACACAACCCACAACGCATTAGCAGCAACACCCGCGAGAGCGAAGCGATGGGTCGCTCGCCTCACGAAGTTGCCTCGACCTGAGCAGACGTCTCCGCCTCTAGTCGGCGAGCCAGATTAATCGAATCAATCAAGTTCTGGTCGCCAATAACACCGTACAACGGATGCTGTTTGATTGTTTCTTTCAAATTTTCGTCCATTTTATTCAATCCTTTGCTTGTCAATGTTTAACAGGTAATAGATACTACAAACTCAGGCTGTTGGCTTCGCGCTAACGCCGCCAAGGGCGAGTGAAGCCCACAGGTCCCACTCGCGTTCATTCCCCTCAATGTGCTTCGACATCACACTCGAAGAAACCGAGAGTTCTTCGTTCGTGCAAATCGGTCTATAGTACCCAGCACCAATCAGTGCGATACCGCGGTGGGTGTTCACAATACGGATCATGTCGTCTCCTTCTAGTGGGGGTGGGGGTGGGGGTGGGGCGGGAGGTGGGGCTTCAGGCTGGTTCCAGTTCATAGCAAGACACGCATTTATATAAGGCAACGGGTCTTGGACCGGACCATCGCTGTTGGCACCAATCTTTGGACTGAGTGTCGTGTGCAAGTGGTCCCCTGTCTGAGCATAACCTGTATGGCCCACTACTCCCAGAACATCACCCACCCCAAACCAGTGGCCGTGTTCATAGGGGGGGCGTTCCTGTAAATGACAGAACCACGCGTAATAATCGCCTGGCAGACCATCCAGGGAATCCCATCGGACTCTCAACACATTCCCCAGGGCGTCATTCAAGAAATTACCAACCACCACACCGCCACGATAGGCAGGAATCTCAGTCCCACCCCGCCATCCAAAATCCACCCCACGATGCCTACGTCCCCCGCCCCTCGGCACGTCGAAGTGGTCAGTTATCATGGCTCGGGTGTAGAACTGTGCTGGGCTCATAACCATGTTGGCTTCAACCTTCCTGCATCCTGTGGTGGACTGCGAGCTTGTTCGTTGTGTGACCTTCAGGCTAGGAGGACCCTAGCATAGGGGCAGCAGTGATCGGTAGCAACTTCAGTGTGTCTTGTGTGCCAAGACCGTGAAGAATGTTGGTGAGTTAGTTCTCGGCCGCGGACCTGTGCTTCAGTCACAGGGCTCTTGTGGGGAACACGCGCACTGAGAAAGTGCGGGTTTGCCTGGTGAGACACGAAAGCCCCCTAACCATGTGTGGGGGTTTGTGTTGTTCAGGGGCGTCTTGACAGGTGTGTTAGCGTGCTTTGTTTGCCCAGCGTGTTCGTGCGGATGTGTTCTGCATGGTGTGGCGTAGCTGGGTGAAGACTTCGTCTTCTCTGACCCATCTCTTCCCGACAACTTTCAGGGAACAGATTTTTCCTGATGTGATCCAGGAAAGGATGGTGGTGCGTGCCTTGCGGGTTTCGGTGGCGGCAGTGGCGATAGATATCCACCATCTGCCTTCAGCATCTTGGAACCGGGCTGCCATCAGAGGCGGTTCGCAGCGCTCTCCCGTGCGGCTTCCCGCTCGAGTGTCCAGGTACCGTCGTGTGTGTCTTGTTCGGTGCACACTCTCCGCATGATGGCCCGCCTTACTGTGGTAGACGTTAGGGGTCTTACGGTGCAATTATCGCTCAGGAGCATCCTAACACAAGGGTGTCAATCGTGTGTGTCTGCATGGTCGGTCATGCGGTGCTGTCCTCAAAGAGACGTGCGTAAAACCCGTAGGTTGCCGGGTCCGCTACCCATCGACAGTCGTTACACATCACTGCCAGGTCGGGATCAGAAGCATCGGGCCATTTCACAAAAACAGCTTTACGTCCACATGTTGGGCAGTCGCGGTACGCGGACGGTTTCTGTGGTGGACGGTCGGGACCATACCGTTGCGTAAGAGTGAAAACTCCTGGTGAGTCACCCCACCCGTCGTAACAGATATCATCGTGGAAAACTGCCGCGATGCTCTCAAGGCCTGCGATCTGTTCCAGCCGCACAAGGAACCATGCAACAAGCTGTGATGCGATCTCGTGAGCGCGTTCCGGTGACATTGGCCTCCCGCCCTGAGCTTCCCGGAAGTTCATCCACACCGCCACAGATGGTTGCGGGTGTCCGAGCTTGCCTCCGACAACTTCGGTCCATGTCACAAGGCGGGCGTAGAGACTGTCGGATGCATCCAGGGGGCCGATGCGTAACGGGGCCGGGCTGCTATTCCTGCCGCCGGTGATTTTGTCCCTGTACGAGGATGCTGCAAGCGGGACAAGTTGCGTACGCATAGCCATCGTAAGTTCCGGGATCAGAGCGAGGGCATGATTCAAACGATAGAAACACGAATCGCATAATACCCCGTGTCGGGCCGGTTTGGGACGCGGCGCTTCGTCCTTGTCCGGGGGTTGCCATGCGCAGCGGCGAATACACAAACCTGTCGGAGTGACCGGCTCGGATGATATCGAGTTCTCCCGAGAGGATGACTTTTTCTTCGTGGATGTAGACATCAGAACGGTATCTCATCCGCATACCCCGCAACGGGGACAGCCCGCTCCTGCAGACGATAGTTGCTGGGATGATTTTGTTCAAACCTAAAGTTGATGCCTTTCATGTTGTTTTGTTCTTTCGGTTTGATTTTAACCCGTTTTTGCGTAGAACATTCCGGACTCTGTCAACCGTGATTCCTGTTTGCTTGGCTATCTGCGCATTGAGTAATCCTGACCCGTGTAACGTCAAAATGCGGACAGCGACCGTGTCGGGCAGTTTAGATCGTGGTGGCTTATCGGATGGTAGATTTTTCTGCGACCCGGCGATTTCTTTCGCAATAATATCCGAAATAACATCCGCTATTTTCACTCCCCGTGAATCAGCAATATGCGCCAAACACCCATAATCCGAATTCCACAACCGCAAGGCAACCGTGACCCGGAACGGCGGGGTGCTCATTCCACGGCCTTCGGTGAGTAGCCCGCCGCCACCAGCTGCCGGTGGTAAACCGCGACCTCCACCGCGAACGCGACGGGATCAGTCCCTGCTGCGACCATCGTAGCATAGTTGACCGGGGGAGGCACTGGCTTGCGTTCCGGTAGCTTGCTCGCGGCGAGTTTTTCTTCAGCGCGTTTGTCCTCACGGATCACCACGCGAGCCTGTACAAGAATATGCCGGGGTTCAACATAAGCGATATTCGGGTCCCGTCGGGCAGCTGCCAAAGCACGCCGAGCAATTCCGTAATCGAGATGCCCGATTGCTTCATGCCACGCCCCCACCGTCAACGGAGTCACTTCGCGATTATCAATCGCTGCCATGACCGTCAACAGCTCGGACATCTGGGAAATCTTCATTATTTTCCTCCTCTCGAAATTTTTGAGTAAGCGCGAATGCCCGCTCCGCAGCGGTCACTTTCGGCGGCGACGGACCACGCTGTGCGGGTAATCGCTCGAAATCGCTGAGCAACCAATTACGCCAGGTAGCAAACCAATCCAGCTTCGTGCCGTTTTTGCCAGGACGAGCCTGCCAGTAATTCACGAACTTTTCCGTTGCGAGATTGATATCCATGCCGGGACATCGTTCGGCAGCCCAAGCCCGCATCTGGTCGGTGATCGTGAAATCATCCGGGATGCGCGTCCCACGCGCGCCGCGCGCGTTACGCGCTACAACACCTACGCCAGTAGGTGTTGTTAAGGGGTCGGGTCGGGTCGGGTCGGGAAGAGCGGACAAAAACGTCGCAAGGTCCGGGACAGGACGCTCTTGTCCCACCGGGACATCACCCGGGACAGGACGCTCTTGTCCCACCGGGACATCACCCGGGACAGGACGCTCTTGTCCCACCGGGACATCACCCGGGACAGGACGCTCTTGTCCCACCGGGACATCTGTGAGTGCCCCAGGCTTTGTTGTCTTCGCTGCTCGCCACGTTGCTTTGCGGTCGGCTTCCTGCTTACGTCGCGAGTGGACCTCGTCCCGTGTTGGCTGATACTCGTCCCAGTCATGGAATTTCCACCCGTCTGGGACCGTGTCCCAGTACCCCACTGTGACAAGCTCCGCAACTATCTCTGGCCCTGCTGAGAAAATTGGTAGAACGTGGGTCGGTATGTGTCCGTCTGTTAGCTGTTGTGCTGCCCATGATCCGGCTCGTACCCATAACGCAATTGCAGCTGGGGTCAGCTCCAAAGTCTTCGGGTGTGCCCACCATGTGTCATCAATCTTGAACCATGCCATCAAATACTCTCCTTAGAAGCAAAATCGTGGACTGTGGACCCACCCTCGACCCGCACAAATGTCTGTAGATCTACATCTACGGTGTCGCCATCCGAGTTCAGATACACCCAGTACCCGCGGTAAAGAACTGGCACACTGGCGGGATCGATGTATGACCGTACTGCCCAGCCGCGTTTGTATCTGGTAGTTTCGGTATGTGCTCGCCCGTGGCAACCAGTGTGGTTGCCCCATCCGCACACGTGCAACAGGTTCTCGACGGTGTTCATGGTGCCGTGTGATCTGTGAACTCTGTGGTGGATTTCGGCTGCGCTGTGTAATCCGCATATCTCGCACACACCATGGGAGCGGTCCGCGATCAGCTCGCAGATACGGCGACGTGAGAGACTCGGAGTCGTGGGGTTAGAGGTGCCCATAGAAGATTGGGACAGTCCCGATGCCGGGGTGGATTTGTTTCTCGGTATCGGTCTTGCCGTCGCGGATTTCTGAGAGTATGTCTACGAAAGCTGCTTCGAGCACGTTTTCTGGGCGTTCAAGCACGTATCCTAAACGTAAACCATCGCTAGATATACGATATCGGAATTGTGCCCATAGTGAGTATATCGGGCCACCGATGTAGGGACGTATAGCAAGCTGTATTCGCTTCGGAATTTCGATGCTGCCTTTTTGCCCAACTTTCGCTGCGACAGTTTCGCTGTATCCGAACTGCACCGCACCAGAGTTGAGACGAACCGCGGATGTGAAATCTGCGTTTTTCTTCGCTTCAAAAGTTGTTGCGATTTCGATCAAGCGAGCATGGTCAGGCTCTATCACATCTAAAGCCCGATCCTCAATGAATTCGGCGAACTCGATTTGATTCAACCATGTACCATCAGTGGTAAGCCACTCAAGCCAAGGTTTGGAGTGTTCCAAAATGAGTTCGAGTCGGTGATCAGACCAACCAGCTTTGGAACCTGATCCTTCATGCCCGTTGATGACCGCTACGACTTTCGATGTGGAGGTATGGGCATAAACTTCAGTTCCTGGGAGTACGTGTCGGTTCACATACGCCACAAAAGAAGCAGCGTCAGTGACAGTGAAAGTTCCTTTCACACGGCATGGATGAGGCAGGAATTTTTCGGTATCAATGATTTCGATACCGCCACGGTCTGACAGAGCTGTATAGACCGTGCCCACTGTGACCGGCTGTGGGGTAAGCGCCTGTTGCGCCAACACAGCAATAGCAGTGGTCTCGGGAGAAGATTCGGTGTTCATGAGTTTGGTACCTCTCTGATTTCTCCGGTTTTCGGGTCCACGTTAGCGGTACGGATATCGTCATCGAATAGCGGCATCGCGGTTGGATCGGTTCGTTGCAACCTGTTACCGTCACCCACGAAAGCCATTGATCCTTCACGGGTTCTTTCCGGGACACGGAGCCGGAGAGTGTCATTGACGATTACCGCCTGACCGCCACCATCCACCGGTTTCACCTCGAATGTCACCGATAGAGTGCCCTTTTTTCCTGTAGCGCGAACTTCCTCAATGAGTTTGGCCATATTTTCTGCCAACTCAGCATCAGTCTTGGGCCGGATAGTCGCAAGCATCGCAGCAAAGCTACCCAACTCGTTTTCTTTCATAGTATTACTCATTTTTCTCCTTATTTTATTTTGTAAAGCGCACCAACCAGCGGCACGAGGTACGCGCTCATCTGACAGGTCGCTCATCGCATTTCCTCGTTCACACTATGACCTGGAAGATCGCACACCGCCCGAATGTGGTGCAAAATGCGGCCCTGAAAAAATCGAGTCTCCCCAGAAAAAAGGACAGCCTCGGGAGTGCGCATTAGAAGTCCATGCTGGACATCACCCACATCCACCCATTTTGTGCGCCCACAGGGCACAGGTGCAGCATTTCCCATTAGAGCCACCATTCTTTTCTAAGCACTCCGCCATAACGGAATACTTTCCTTTTCCTCCGCCAACACGCTCGTGTCGACTCCACCCAGCCGCTTATGCAGCTCGGCAAGCCCCTTTGCAGTGACCCGGATCGTTGGTGATGACATTTCCATAAGCCCGGTATTGGTATTCAGGAAAGTCGCCCCTGACCGTTCCACCAAACGCCCACAATCTACCTGCGACTGTCTCGCATGCCACCGCCGCCGTGGCCCCTGCCGGAACAACCAGCCCACAGCATGCATATAAGTAAAAAGCCGATCCCGACCCATCTGGATCACAGGATCGCGAGACAAAATCTTCGCCGCCTCGTCCACGGAAAAATCACCAATCCCGGCAGAAGCCAATACATCCCACGCTCGAGCCGACGGCGTAAGCTCCGCGACCTTAACCTCCAAGGCCTCTGCTCGACGTACCTCCATCGCAGCAAGTTCTAACGCTTCCGCAAAATTGGTCGGCACGGCCCGCGGTGGCGTGAGTTCCTGTTTCCGCGTCTGAACCGCGAAATACTGTTGCAGCGCCGCGATCTCCGGCTTCCGTGCATCCGCGTTCTGAAAAAGGATGTAGCACCCATACCGAGTCAACCGATAATCCTCCACCTGCCGAGACACACCCGACCCGACCCGGACCATTTTCGCGGCACCGCGAAAATGGTCCGTGGGGTCCAAACCAGACACCTCAACAGATTGGATAGCACGAGATATCGCGTCACGAAACCGCTCCCACCGCTCGTACCCAGAAAACGGCATCAGCTCCCGCGCCGACCACTCCTCACCCTCCAACGTCACCGTCCTAAGACTGTCCAGCGACGCCCCCACATCAATGTCCATGCCTGTTCCCTTCACGTAGGGCATTAGCCAATGGTGTGAGATGCGCACTCATCCGCATCGGCACCAAGGCCACCTCTCCGACATCCACCACACCGGGAAGAAAAGGCAGCACGATAGCGAGATCATGCAGCTGGCCGTCATCAGTCATACACGCTGGACTCGCCAGAATGTACGACCCACCCGGTGTCAGGTAGCCCTCCAAAAACGGAGTGCGAAACGGCTTACCTACCAGGATGTCAGCCAACACCTCTGCTGGGTACGCGCTCACACCATCACCTCCTCAGACGAGAGGTAAGTACGAAGCTGAAACACCATTGAAGCCTCCGAACCAGTACGCGACGACGCACCAGGTAAGGAAGCGTCGGGTGCCTGAAACGCCGTAAACACTCGGCCCCGTCGCTTTCCCCCGAAGGGTTTTGTATGACGACGCGCCACCCGACTCAAAGAGTCAAAAAAAGCCATGAGTCGGATGGCTTGCCGGTTGTAAGCGGACGTTTCAGGTCCGGTACCGACCGTACCAGCCCGTACGGGCACTGTCAATCTCATGACACACCCCTGCGTCGTGGACCGGTGACTGAGAGTCGTGACACAGACCGTACCGTCATCAGTCATACACGCTGGACTCGCCAGAATGTACGACCCACCCGGTGTTAGGTAGCCCTCCAAAAACGGAGTGCGAAACGGCTTACCTACCAGGATGTCAGCCAACACCTCTGCTGGGTACGCGCTCACACCATCACCTGCTCAGACGAGAGGTAAGTACGAAGCTGAAACACCATTGAAGCCTCCGAACCAGTACGCGACGACGCACCAGGTAAGGAAGCGTCGGGTGCCTGAAAGGCCGTTACAACTCGGCTCCGTCGCTTTCCCCCGAAGGGTTTTGTATGACGACGCGCCACCCGACTCAAAGAGTCAAAAAAAGCCATGAGTCGGATGGCTTGCCGGTTGTAAACGGACCTTTCAAGTCCGGTACCGACTGTACCAGCCCGTACGGGCACTGTCAATCTCATGACACACCCCTGCGTCGTGGACCGGTGACTGAGAGTCGTGACACAGACCGTACCTTTGATCCCACGGTTGGTGTCGAGTCCAATCCCATCACCCACGCTTCAACCTCAGCCGCTGGGTATGTGATGAGCTTGCTTGTGACGCGCTTGTTCGGTAAGCCCGCCTGGCGTAGATTCCGCACGACCTCACGACGTGCTTTCTCATCCCGCTCCAACAGGGCCGGGAAAAACTCAGCCACTACTTGTGCCTCAGACAGGAACCGACTCACGCCGCTACCCCCTCAGAACGGCGAAGAGCGTCTGGCACAAGTTGCCATGCCTCAATTCCGAGGACATGGGCAATCGTGATGAGTTCGGTAATCGTGAAGTCCGCGTGCCCGTTCACCTTCCGAGTGAACGTTGTGACCGCAATGCCAGCTCTGTCGGCTGTCCACTTCTTTGAGCGCTCAGCTCGGAGGATTGCCGACGCAACTTTGTCTGCGACTTCTTGAGTGAGAGTAACCATATGTTGATCATGCAACACCATATGGTATTTGTCAAGGCGATGATACAGCCATCTGGTGTGCATTAGACACCAAACATGCGCTACCCTGCACTGTATGGAAACTTACGACGTGCATGAGTACGCTGCGGCGGTCTCCGCCGAGTTGCGTGCCGAACGAGGGGCTCAGGAACTAACCTTTGCTCAGCTCGCCGCGCGCACTGGGATGTATGCGACCACTCTGATCCGGTATTTCAAGGGTGAGCGGGACATCCCCGTTACCCCATTTACTCATATGTGTATGGCTCTCGGGGTGGAACCTGCTGAGATTATGCGGCGAGCTATGGTGCGAGTCGAGCGGGAGGCGCAACAACGCGACGGCGGCCAATAGCTTCCCGATCGTGAGCTCCTCGCCGACCTCGACGGTGATCAGGGCTGCAGCGGTGCGGGCCCTGATTTTCTCAGCAGACAGAAACCGACTCACGCCGCTACCCCCTCAGACAGCCACAGGACCGGATCAACATCCAGTGCGGCGCTTAGCGCGCGGAATTCGGCCAGTGTCAAGAGGTCGCCGTTGCGAATTTTCCTTGTCAATGTTGGTCGTGGTATTCCAGTTGCCTTGGCGAGGTCGTCAAGACTCGGTACTGGTATAAGGGAGAGTCGGAATGCGTCTATGCGATCACCGAGCGGCGCGGATGGGTCAGTGGCCATACCGTCATCTTAGTGACCAAATGGTCTCTAATGCAAGGTTTAGGTTTTCATTAGTGTGTCGTGGTCGCTAAAGCGACCAACTGACTGGGTATACTGCAAGCATGCCCAGACCAGCGACCGGTATCCCGGAAAATGAAGCCGCCGCCGCGCACTTTCGGGCGTTGAAGGCTGCGAAGCGTTTCACCTTCCCGCAGCTCGAGCAGGCAACGGGCATCAAGCAGGCCCAGCTAAAACGCCTGTTCCTCGATCAGGCCACGTTCACGCTTGGGGACGTGAGGAAGATTTCGATCGCGCTCGGTGTTGATCCTCATGTCGAGTTTGTGAAGATTCTCACTGAAGTAGACAGCGACTAAGTTCCCCACAGCCGGGTCAGCGCGCAGCCGAATGACCTGCCACAGCTGGGTGCTGTCTGTGAGTTCTGTGCCCATGCTCTACAGGGAGTCTCCGGTCCATTTATGCTCCTCAATGGCATCAGTCGAAGTGTGTTTGCCGTTCATCGTGTCCCTCCTTTGGGAAAGTTTGGAGTCAAGCTGTGCTGCTGCTTGGGCTCCCCTGTCAGGCTACCTCGGTTGCAGAGTACTCTCAAGCTCTCCGTTCCCACGCCCTCCGCCTTTGAAGGAGGCGTCGCTGTGCGCGCGGCGCGCGATCTGCTCGATTCGGGTTGAGCTAGACGAGGTGATCAACAGTTACCTACATGCTTCCTGAGTCTGCGCGCTTGGGTCACCAGGGCAGGAGTTGTGTGGGTTCATCCACGAGCAGCTGCTCATGTCGAGGGAATCCCGGTGGTTGCCGCTCCCCTTTTGCTCTACCAGGTTGCGCATTTATGCGATACCTGGTAGGCTATTGGTAGGAGGAAGGAGGGAAACATGAAGAAAGCCACCCGCGCAATCGCTGCGACAGCCGCTCTCATCAGTGCCATAGCAACACTGATTCTAGCACTGAAGCGGTAGATCGCAAAGGGGGTGAGGGCACTCGGCTTTCACCCCCTGGGGTGGCCTTCATGTCACACGATATGTCAAAACATTTACTCATGCTCATCGTCGTCACAGCCGCACTCATCATCGCCGCTGCTTCGCTCATCGCGAGCGAATACTTCACAGCAGCGCTAGGCGTTGTTGTCGCTGCGGGTACCGTCATTGGGAGATACAAATGATGGTGACCCCGGAAACCCTACAACAAGCTCAGCAAACAGTCACTGACTTGCAAGCCCAGGTGGTGCATGCACGAGACGCGCGCGATCAGATCATTCACCAAGCAGTCAAGGAAGGGATGACGATGTACAAGGTAGCGAAAGCTACCGGTCTTACCCAGGCCGCAATCAGTAAAATCCAGACCCGCAAGCAGTAGCCATGTCAACGATCACCGCGTACGAGACCGCCGCGGGGAGACGGTACCGGGTCAGGTACCGGAAACCTGGCAGGTCACAGACCGACAAACGCGGCTTCAGACGCAAAACGGATTCTAATCCGTGATGTGGGCGAACCACTCGGTCGTCTAGCACAACTTGCCAAAATTGTCTATGCTAAGTAGACTGACAGTGTGAAGCGGAAAGACCTCAAAAGACAGATCATGAAGATCGCCAAGCTGAACAACGTAACCGTCGAGTTCACAGAAGGTGGGAACCACGAACACTGTCGAATCAACGGGCACCTTGTCACCGTGCTGCCCCGTCACACTGAGGTCAACGAACTCACCGCGAGAGAAATTCTCAAAGACATCAGGAAAGCGGCGACCGAATAGGGTGCCAGAACGGAGAACATTGTGACCATCACCTACACTGTGACTGCTGAGCGCAGCGGTCGATTCTGGGCAATCGAAATCCCTGAAATCCAGGGCGGACACACCCAAGCCCGATCACTCACAGAGGTCGATGTGATGGCACGCGACTGCATTTGCATCCTCAAAGACATACCAGCAGACAGCTTCGATATTGCTGTGTCGGTGAAACTGCCCACCACAGCACAGGAACACCTCACCGCCGCGCGTTCCCTGTCCGCTCAAGCTGTCGCCGTTCAGGCAAAAGCCGCAGCCGAGTCACGAGCCGCGGCCCGCGAACTCAAAGCTGCCGGTCTTACCCTCCGAGAAATCGGCATAGCGCTCGGAGTCTCACACCAACGTGCGCATCAACTTGTCCACTGACAATGGCAACGATCACCGCGTACGAGACCGCCGCGGGGAGACGGTACCGGGTCAGATACCGGAAACCTGACGGGTCACAGACCGACAAACGCGGCTTCAGACGCAAGGCTGACGCCGTGCAGTTTCTTGCCGCGATAACGGTATCGAAGTCACGGGGTGAGTACATTGATCCGGTTGACTCTCGGATCACTATCGGGGAGCTTGGTGCTGACTGGATTTCCACCCAGACACACTTGAAGCCCTCGACGGCTCGAAGTGTCGAGAGCACTTGGCGTGTTCAGGTCGAACCGGTGTGGGGTGGCCGGGGCGTGGCAGAGATTCGACACAGTGAGATTCAGCAATGGGTAGATGAGGTAGCACAAACTCACAGCTCAACCACCGTGAAGCGGGCACACGGCATCCTTTCCGCAATTTTTCAACGCGCGATCCGCGACCGGCGTATCTCGTCCAACCCCGCACAGTCGATGAATTTGCCCAGACGCAACCCTCGCCAGCGGGTTTACCTGTCTGGCGCTCAGGTGAGGATGCTCGCTGAGCAGGCACATCCTCACGGCACTCTCGTTTTCGTTCTCGCATACACGGGTTTGCGATGGGGAGAGGCTACCGCACTACGAGTACGCGATATTGACCTAGAGCGACGACGGTTAACGGTAGCGGTCAACGCGGTCAACGTCGGCTCAGCCATCGTTGTCGGTACCCCCAAAACTCATCGTGCCCGCAGTGTTCCATACCCCGCGTTTCTTTCCTCTGCCATTGCAGAACAGTGTGCCGGCAAGCCTGAGGATCAACTTGTTTTTGGTGACGGGAAAACCCATCTGCGGCGCGCTCATTCAGAACACGGGTGGTTTGCGAGAGCTGTCATAAGGTGCCAGAAGCTCGATCCGACATTCCCACGAATCACTCCGCACGACCTTCGGCATACAACTGCAAGTCTTGCCATCTCGGCAGGGGCAAACGTGAAAGCCATTCAGCGGATGTTAGGGCACGCCTCCGCAACGATGACTCTTGACACTTACGCGGACTTGTTTGAGGACGACTTGGAGACTGTCGCAACCAAGTTAGACCAGGCCGCTCGCGCGGATCATGTGGACCGGTTGGACACCAACTCTCAGAAAAAATTTTAAAAAGTGTGGGCAAAATGTGGGCACGTAAAAAGTGTGGGCAAAATGTGGGCAAACCTCGGGCCAGACCCCAAAACTTGCTGCAATTGCAGCAAGTTTCCCTAGATAGGCGTGGGTTCGAATCCCACGCCCTCCGCGCACTGAGAGACAGTTTTGTAACCCTGTGTCTGCAAGCGCTACTCGGCTCGCAAGATCGTTGCTGGTTCTTGGCGCGCCCCTCTATAGGCGGACCACAGCGCCGCGATCACCGAAGTCACAAGGCTCACAACAGGCGCGATCATCGTGACCGCAGGGCCAAGAATTGCTGTCCACTGATTAGCGATAGCGGCGGCAAGCACTACCGTTATTCCTAGCGTGGCACCGATCAGCCCCGCAAGCACATCGATCCCACCTGCTTCCATAACGATTTGTAGAAACACGGACGAAGCGCGAACCCCAAGAGCTCGGCGCAACACGAACTCAGCATGGCGCTCCAACACCGAGACGAATGTGGTGTTTGTGATCCATAACACAGCGATCACGGCGACTACAAGAGAAAGCGATACAAACAGGCCGCGACGCGATGTTGTGACCGCTCCCTGCTCGAGGGACGGTGACTCCGGTGGTGTGACCTGAAATGATGTAGGTTGGTCGGGTCGGAGCGCAACGGCAGCCTCAGAGGCCACCTGGCTAGCAGCACCAATACGTGTGTGAATGACCATTCGTGTGGGTTGATCACTCGTTGGCGTTCCAAATGTCTGCGAGGCCAGTCCCGAAAAAATGTATGCGCTTGACAGTGCCTCGGGGTCACGATTAACGTCGACGAGAATGCCGATCACCGTATATCCAGAACCGAGAAAGAAGATTGTGGGTGCCGACTCGGCAAAGAAAATATGGAGGGCGGCAGCGAGGTCGCTTACGATCACGACGACCGGCGCACTCCGGTCATTGAGGAGTCACTGAACGGTACGCCACTAACAAACCGGGCACCCACGGCCTCCAAGTAACCTAGTGACGCTGCTCGTACAGGAACCTTCACCGTTTTTGTCCGTGGATCGAGTGTTGTTGCCACGTTGGGCACGTCACTAAGCGGTAACTGCCACGAGATACCCGAGCTAATCACACCGTTGAGAGCGTCAATGCGCTTCTCGGCGTCGGCTGGAAAACTGGTCGATTTGTGGCCTCGGGTACCGACATCTGTGACCGTGACTGCCTGCGCACTGAGACGTGTAAACGCGTTGGAAACCTGACCTGCCGATGTCACACCGAACCCAGCGGCCGCGACAATTGCGGCGATACCAAACGCTGCCGCAAAGACAGTGAGCAGGGTCCTACCGATTCGCTGGCCCGGGCTCTGAGAGGCTCTCAATGAAAATCGCACCGGCGCGCGCTCCGCGAACTCGGCGATGCACGAGGGTAACCTCTTGGACGTGGGTCGGTGCGGACCCTGCTGAAGGAATCATCCCTGCAGCTTTCATACGGCCATCCTGAATGGTGACTTCGCGCTCTGTGAGCGCTGCGACCTTGTCGTTGTGGGTGATTATCACAACCGTCACTCCCTGTTTGTGGAGTTCGGCAAGAAGGCTCAGCACCGATTCGCTGTTCGATATGTCCAGGTTCCCGGTGGGCTCGTCACACAGGATGATGTCGGGAGACCCTATGAGTGCGCGGGCGATCGCGGCCCGCTGCTGCTCACCACCGGAGAGTGTTGCGGGTTAAGACTGGGCACTTCCTGATAACCGGAGTGAACTGATGAGCCTGTACCAAAAACTCTCACAAGAGAGACCGGCCGACGCAATTTCTCACACCAAAAGACACATCTGCCGTGATCAAATTCACATCAGGTAACTGATACATAGCGCTCGACCCCACCTCCCGAAGATAGGCATTGATGTGGTTCGCCTTCACCGCGATCAAATCAAGTATCCACTGGGTAGAGGGAAGGTATGCGCGGCAACCGAGGCATCCGGATATTCGGTGTAAGTATCCGCTGCGTAGAGGCAAGGTGCCTATCAATCGATTCCACGATCTGCCGATAATCGCTGACGACAGACACCGGCCCAATGACGGGCTCCGGCACCGCGGTGGAACCCTGTCTCATCCCCGCCCGCGAACACGCGGCCAACATAACACCAATGACACAGACGAAGACGAGGAGAGTCGACCGACACAGGTCAATAGATCCGAATACCCGCGGCAAGCACCGTCGTGACAACTGCTGCAACGACACCTTTTCTAGCCGCATTCACTGCTGCCCATTTAAGTGATCTGTCACTCTGACAGACATCTCAGACGCTACTGCGTTACCCTGGTAGCTGCCTCAGCCGATGCTGCATATCAGAACAACGTCTCGAAGTATCAGAACAACGTCTCGAATAGTATCAGGCGGATGGGTTTGTCTTCATCCCAGCACACCGGAGGGTGACACACAACGGTATGCCTGGACACACTCACTGGACTTAGACTCGTCCCTGCGGTCGGTGACTGATCGTGTCGAATCGACTAAACCACACCTAGGACACCGGTGGGGGCACCACAAGCAAACCCCCACCGAGGTGTGCCTCACAAAGGAACAAACGGAATGACGGACGGAGTACGCAGATGGACGATCTAGTCAATACCACATCGCGTCAATCAGCGCGAAACCCTGGAATTGCCCGTCACGGTCGTCTCAAGCGAGCGAGTTTCTGGCGTTCCGCCACCAGGCTTGTGTCACTTGTCATCGCGGTCATCCTCGTGTCTGGAGCGGTCGTCACCGCCTACGCGGTGCTGGATCTCGTGCGCACAGTCAAACCGTCGGTGACGCTCGGGAACGAGAAGGTACTCGAGGGCGTCCCCGATGTTGGTGCTATTGAGGGCGGTGTCAACCTCCTCATTATCGGCAGCGACAGTGCGGAGGGTCAGGGAGCCGCGTTTGGTGAGGGAAAAGACCGCACCGGCGTTCTCAACGACGTCACCATCCTCTTCCACATCTCCCGGGACCACACCAATGCCTCCGTCGTGAGCTTTCCCCGCGATATGCTTGTGCCCGTTGAGGGATGCACCGACCCCGCGAAACCCAGCCGCACCCTCTCCGCGCTGTCGGGGGTCAAAATCAACACCCTGCTCAACTACGGCGGGATGCCCTGTGTCGTCAAGGCCGTGGAACAACTGACCGGAGTCACCATTCCGTTTGCCGGGGTCGTGCAGTTTCTCGGCGTCGCTGCAATGTCAACGGCCGTGGGCGGGGTTCCGGTGTGCGTTGCCACGCAGCTCGACGACAACTACACCGACACCCACCTCTCGCCGGGAGACCACACGCTGTCCGGCATCGACGCCCTGCAGTTCCTTCGCACACGGCACGGCGTGGGGGATGGCTCTGACCTCGGTCGAATTTCGAACCAGCAGGTGTTTCTCTCCGCGCTGGCACGCACGCTACAGTCGGATGGCACACTGAATGATCCGGTGAAGTTGTACTCCCTCGCGAAGGCGGTTCTGTCCAACATGCAACTGTCCGACAGCCTCAACGATGTCACCCGACTTATTTCGATTGCGCGGGCGTTAAAGGACATCCCACTCGACAAAATCGCGCTCGTTCAGTACCCGACCAGCTACACGCAGGGTGGCGGGGCGGTCAAACCAAATAGTTCCGCGAAGCTCGTCAATAACGCGCTTCAGGGGGATGTTGCGATCCAGTTGTCCCCTGTAAGCCAAGAAAATAGCCCGTTCGGCTCAAAAGTCAGCGCTGCCGCACCCGACCCCTCGGCGAGCACAGCTCCTACTCCCACTACAGCCGCGCCGACCGCCGGTGCCGTCGCCCCGACTGCTCCGTTCACGGTCGCACCGACTCCGGAAACCCTCCCCGCTAATGTTCCCGGCCAGAGCGCTGCGGAAACCCGCTGCTCAGCCGGGCGTCCACTGCGGGATCAGTAGCCACTCCACCGCGGCTGAGGATGCCGCTTATTCGTACTGTGAATGGGTGTGCGTGCGGTTGAGCCACTGCACCGCGGCTGAGGATGCCGCGTTCGCGTTCGCGTGACCACTGCGGGATCAGTTGGCCGCCCCCGGGCTAACCCTCTCACCGCACACTGGCAGGGTCAAACTAACCAGCGCGGAATTGTGCTTCCCACCGGAGCCCAGGAACGTGTAATACTAGGGGGGCATCGAAGTCGATGCATCCCATCACGACGGATCGTCCGGCACGTACCTGCCGGTGAAGGAGAAATGATCATGGCATCAGTTACGTTTGACAACGCCACTCGCGTCTATGCGGGTGGAACCCGTCCGGCTGTTGATCAGCTCGACCTCGGAATCGCCGATGGTGAGTTCCTCGTTCTCGTTGGCCCCTCCGGTTGTGGAAAGTCGACTTCGTTGCGGATGCTTGCCGGCCTGGAAGAGGTCAATGAAGGCCGCATCCTTATTGGCGAGCGCGATGTAACTTCCGTGCCGCCCAAAGACCGTGACATCGCGATGGTATTCCAGAACTACGCCCTGTACCCGCACATGACGGTCGCTGAAAACATGGGATTTGCGCTGAAAATTGCGGGCATCGGCAAAGAGGAGCGCGCAACCCGAGTGCTCGAAGCAGCCAAGCTGCTCGACCTCGAGCCATACCTTGGTCGCAAACCAAAAGCGCTGTCGGGTGGTCAGCGTCAGCGCGTTGCGATGGGACGCGCGATCGTGCGCCAACCGCAGGTATTCCTCATGGACGAGCCTCTCTCCAATCTCGATGCCAAGCTTCGCGTGCAAACCCGCACCCAGATCGCCTCGCTCCAGCGCCGACTCGGCGTTACGACGGTTTACGTCACACACGACCAAACCGAAGCACTCACCATGGGTGACCGGATCGCCGTGCTGAAGGACGGTGTTCTTCAACAGGTGGGCACCCCGCGCGACCTGTACGAAAAGCCGAGCAACATCTTTGTGGCCGGCTTCATCGGATCGCCCGCGATGAACCTGTTCCAGGCCGACCTCACTGATCAGGGCATCATGTTCGGCACCGCGGTCGTTCCGGTTGACCGGGCTGTGCTCGCGGCAACCTCCGCCAAGACCGCAACCATCGGTGTTCGCCCCGAGGACATCACGGTCTCACCCACGGCCGGTAAGGGTCTGGAGGTAAACGTTGACCTCGTCGAGGAACTCGGTGCCGACGGCTACCTCTACGGCCACGCACTGGTCAATGACACACGCACCGACATTGTCGCGCGCGTTGATGGGCGGGTGCATCCAAACGCCGGTGACACCGTCTACCTCACGGCGACACCAGACCACGTCCACCTCTTCGACATTGAGTCGGGCTTGGTTCTCGGTAATAAAGCCTAGTTCGGTCGTTGATCAATAACTCGGCGGCGCGTCCTCTGGTCCGTTCAGGTCGGCGCGCTGCCGGGTGTAGGTGTCGAAGGCCGTTGCGGCTACGCTGAACCACCATGAGCAGCTCTCTCTCCATCACCTCGGCCATGACCGACCCGGCGCTGCTTGATCT
>Ga0081606_1000178_pt1 | contig 35427 bp, 26 predicted proteins | sample EareggfetidaYelm_FD_71127 | JGI IMG/M metagenome (GOLD analysis project Ga0081606, IMG submission 71127) | Earthworm egg capsule microbial community from the University of Washington, USA - E. fetida Yelm (SPADES assembly) (version 2) | ecosystem: Host-associated > Annelida > Reproductive system...
TTTTCATTTTGAAAAAAGTGCCACAAAATCTGTGGCAAAAATTTCGAAATGAAAAAAGTGCCACAAAATTTGTGGCAAAAAAATTTTTTGAAAAAAAGTGCCACAAATTTGAAATGCATGGAATTGGATAATAAAATTTTATGGATTGCAATTGTTGTGGATGGAATTTCCGCGTCTGGTTTGCGAGTTCCGGTAGCAATTAGGATTTGTAAATGCGATTGTTTACCGCAACAAAAGTTTGCGGTATTAAGGTAAAATTAAAATGCCTGACAGTGATTGGCTACCAGGCATTTTAAATATTTCGGGAAACGCACTCTATTGATTTTAGGCCATCATCATTTTAAAATGGATACCCGATGGCTAAGTTAAATACCAGATTTTCTTTTCTCCAGGCACCATTTCCAAAAGCCACCTGGTCTAAAACCCAGCGTTGTCCATCAGGCAAATAAGGCTTTCGCAAGGGAAATGCAAGATCAAGCCGCAACACCAGGAAAGACAAATCGAAACGGAGTCCGGCACCGGTTCCCACGGCGAGTTCGTTTAAAAAATCACCGGAAAATTTAGCTCCGGGTTTTTCCGTATTTTCATTCATCAGCCAGATATTACCCGCATCCACAAAAATGGCTCCGTGCACCACACTGAATAATTTGGCGCGGTATTCTGTATTCAATTCGAGTTTAAGATCGCCCGATTGGTCTGGCAAAAATTGGTTTTCATCCACTTCCGGCTTAAAAGTCCCGGGCCCGATCGAACGCGCACGAAAAGCCCTGATACTATTGGTTCCACCAATAAAAAATTGTTTGATAAAAGGCAGCTCATTCGAATTGCCATAAGGAATACCGGCACCTACAATAATCCTGCTCGCCAATTGCGTATTTTCTGAAAATTTAAAATAATGCCTGAATTCCGATTCGATTTTGCCAAACTGGCTAAACGGCACATTAAAAATATCCACCTGATTGCCATCGCGAACATTTGCACCGGTGACTAATCCGGCAATGGTTCCTGCAGCTTCAAGTGACGTTTTAAAGTAAATCGTATTGGTTTTGCGTTTCTGCATCGTATTGGTATACGTATACGAATAAGTAGGACCGAAGATCAATTGTTTTTCTATGACTTTCCCCAATGACGGGTTTTCATTGACCTGGTCCAGGTACAATTGCGATACATTGGCCGGACTCACATAGGTGATTTCCGTTAAGTTCAGTTGGTGTTCTTTGCGCGCGTTTTCCTTAAATTGGTAGCCAAAAGAACCGCGGAAAGTATTCAACGCATACAATTTGATCCGCTTTTGAAATTCATAACCGAGTGTTGCTTTTGTCCTGGGCACAAATCCTTCAGAAGATTCGATTTTAACAAATGGCGCTATGATTCGTGGCCAGAATAAATTCATTTCACCTCCAAAACGATACACATTAAAACCTTTATTTTGCCCGGAAACCTGGACTTCGAGTCCGCCAAAAGCCGTAACAGTTAGCAGTTCGGCACCTTTAAAAGTATTGCGGTTGCTCCAGTTTACGTTGAGTTCGGTTCCGGTATAATTCGCAGAATTTGTTTTCCCGAGTACTTCCACACGGATGGATTTCTTTGGTAGTGGCGTCAGGAAATAATAGGCATCCAAAGTATTTTCAAATTGGCTGGAAACCTTAAACTGGTTTTTTACAAATTTGAATGTGCCAAGGTTTACCAACCTGCTCAGCGATAAATTGTGGTCGCGGCGGTTGTACAAATCACCTTTTTTAAAATATAAAGTGCGGTCATAAATTCGCGGATTAAAAGTGTTTTCAGGATCGATGATTGTAAAATCCTTATATTTCGTAATAGAGTCAGAAGTCGTGATTTTATTATCCGCCGTAATCGAATAATTAGGGTAGATAATAATGTCGTTGATTTTGTAGACTTCCTTCGCGTTATCCGGTGTTTCCTCTTTTACACGAACAATCAGGTCGACCGTATGATCGGCATTGGTACTGTCAACCTGAACTTTTAAATAATCCGGGCTAAAGAAATAATAGCCTTTTTGTTTCAACCTTGAATCGATGCGGTCACGTTCGTCTTTGATCACATCGAGATTGTAACCTTCGCCGGGTTTGAGCAAACTCCTGCGTTTGGTACGTCCAATAGCTTTTACCAAAGCATCTGTCGAATCCGACGGAAAAATAACTTCACGGATCTTAAATTGCTTGCCGGGTTTTAGCGTATAGTCAGCGGTTGCTTTTTTGCCTTTTCGCGTAGAATCGGCAGCGGTTTGCGTCATGAAATAACCGTGGTTTTCAGCGTAATTCTGTAAAATATCACTGTTGTATTTTAAATCCACTTTGCCAAAAGTTACCGGCGGTTCGCCTACTTTATAACGCAGCCAGTACCGAAAACCTTTGTCTTTTTTAGGTTCGCCCGCCAGATTATACAAATACAGTTTCGGACGCAGGCCAAGGATTTTTTTATTGGGTTTGGGGCGCAGTAAATCTTCCATTTCTTTTTTAAGATTTTTACGCTCACTTTTTGGAATGTCTTTCCCTTCAATTTTTACGCTGCCGCCAACATACAACAATTCGCCGTCGGCCAGATACTTTGTATTGCTGCAAGAAGATGCAAAAAGCAATACCAAAACGCCGTAAAACATGTTTCTCGTATGCATCTTATTTTTTCTTTTTCGTTGATTTTTCCTTCGCTTTTTTAGCGGCTTTCTCCGCTTTTTCCTTGGCTTCTTTTTCCTTTTGTTCCTGTGACCTGTGGAATAATTCGCGGAATTTGTTGTAATCCATTGTAATGATAAAGGCCACGCCGGTTTCTACGACTTCGCCTTGTAGCGCCACCTGGTATTGGTTTTTGCGATAGAAACGCACGCGGTAACGGCCATCTTTTGTCAATTGGTAATCCGCTGAAAGATCGCCTGCAATATTGTTTGTGTTTTGCCCGGCCTGTTGTGTCCCTTCGAGCCCGAATGTACTTCCAACGGTCACTTTCAATCGGTCGTCCAATAGTGTTTTGGAAACGCCGACATTTAAATCGGTTCTGTTCTGGCGCTGGCCTGACGTATAATCTTCCTGAGAATCTAGATCGAAATTCAATTCGACACCATTGATCAAATCCCCCGCCAGGTTATTTAATTGCTGCGATAGGATTTTGCTTGCACTTTGCCTGGCCAATGATTCGGCACTCGCACCACCGGCTTCACTTGCAAACGGATTTTCACCGATAAAACGGTTCAATAGGAGCAGGGCAAAAACCTGTTTGTTCAATTCTGAAGGTTGCTGTCTCAATTGTGCCAGTTTGGCTTGGGTTGCATTGATGATATCTGTAGAAACATTATTGTTTCCATCGGGTAAAACGATGTCAAACGTAATATCCGGTTTCAGCAATTCGCCTTTCATGATCAGTTCGGTTTCAAACGGAATGCGTTGTTTGTAGGTATTCCTGACTTCTGCAGAAACACCGCCAAGCTGGTCATCCACCAAATCAATAGGAGCGGTTTCAGTTTTGTAAACCGCAGTAATGTTAATATCGGCAGAAGTCGGTTCGCCCGTCCATAAAATATAACTGCCTTCTTTAATGTCGAATTTGCGTTTCAACAGGTTAAAAGTCATTTCATATGTTCCTTCGGTAAATTCGTAACGGCCGGTTAAAGTCGTTTTTCCCGATGGATCGATGCCGCCGTTCAAACGCGCTTCACCTTTCAATTTGAGGTAATCGCCGTTTCCTTTTTCAATGACCAAACTCAATTCAGCTTCTTTGTCGATTTCAATATTCACAGAAGCATCGATGCCTTTAAATTGTGTTTTGCTCAGGGTATCGTTGGCGATCTGCAGTTTTTTCAGTTCCGGATTGTCACGGTCGATAAATTCGACGATGCCTTCACGATCTGCGATTGACGGATCCGATTGCGGCAGTACTACCGTCAGTTTCGTATCTTCATTAATTTTGATATTGCCCTGGACAATCGGTTTGTTCATATCGCCCTGAACGGTCAGTTTGGTATCGAGGTACAATTCGCCATAATACACGTCGTTGTCTTTTTCAGATGAATTGATCGCACGGAAATTATCGGCGTTGATCTTTAAATCGAAACCAAAATCCTGATAATTGGTTGTATTTATTTTTCCTAAAATAACGAGCTGGTTGTCGTTTTCATCGGATAATGAAAATTTTTCAAACAAAATGCCCTGGTCGTTAAAAACGATTTTATCATTAAGTAATTTAAATGCCGAATTCAACGGAACAACTGTAAACGCGCCGTCGTTGAATTTGAGTTCGCCATTTACATTCGGATCATCAACGGTCCCTGTAATTTTAAAATTCCCGGTCAGGTAACCGCTGCTTTTGGTCAGATTCCCTGCGGTAAAAGGCTGCACGCTCGTGAGATTAAAATGCGGCATATCGAGCGTCATATCAAAACTGCTGTTGTCTGTGCGATATATTCCGTCAAGGTTCAGCTGGTTGCCGTTCCCCGTGATTTCCACATTTGCGTTATATGTATTGGCAACTTCATTGTTGACTTTTATCGCAATATCGCCAATGGTATCTTTTTTAAATGTGAACGTATCGATTTTCATATCTGCAGTAAAAACCGGCGTTTTATTCAAATCTTTGACTATTGCATTCCCGTTAATGTTTCCACCCAGGGCGAGCGAATCTTTCTGGATGATATTCGTCAGCGTTTCAATCTTGAAATCTTTAAATTCAACTTCGAGCGGCGCATTTGGCGCTTCCGATTGCGATTGCAATTTAATCGAACTGCCGTCTTTGCTGAGTTCGAACTGATTGGCATTGATGCCGTTCTGACTCAGTTTGATCAGGTTTTCCGAATCTACATTCCAATTGTCGTAATTGAGTTTCAATCCTTCAGGAAGCAGTGCAATTTCGGTATTGCCATCGGTCGATTTTAAGGTTCCGGCAATTACATAACGATCGGCATCTTTCAAATCTTTGAGCTGCAATAAATAGGACAGTAGATTTTCCTTCACCGTCCCGGTTATACTAGTATATGGCAATTGAATGGTTTTGTTTTGGATGTCGTCAACAACGACACTATACACCAAAGCATCATTTTCGGTGTTCACATTGATTACAGCATTCGAAATCGCGTTATCGCCGTAAACCAGTTTCGGGATCACGCCGTTCAAAACAATGGAATCGTTGTCAGAATTGTATCTTCCTGTAATCGCAATTGAATCGAGCTGTTTGATTTCCGGAACCAATTGCAACAAGATCGGGCTATTTTTTACATTCAGATTAAATGCAAATTGTTGGTTTTCGGTTTTTTGTTTTTTTGCTTTTGGATTCGCATCGTAATATTTCGCAATCGAATTCGACAGGGCAGTACCCACTTGTGTCAGTTTGTATTTGCCTACCATATCGGCGTCGGCAAATTGTGAACGCAGCGCGATACTGTTTTGCCCGGCGGTTGCAGTCGCGATAACGTTGATCGAATCCAGCAGGAATTCGCCTTCTTTATTTGCGATCATGATCTTATTGAGGCTGATCTTTCCGTTTAAATAATCCGGGTCGGCCGTTGGAATGTCGGCATCAACAATACCGCGCAGTTTCATTGGGCCGGCGTGTAAATTCAACTTTTCGAGATCGGCTATATCAAGGTTGAGTTTCAATTTGACGGCCGGATATTTGCCTCCGAAATTGCCGTTAGAAGCCAGGTCAAATGTCAGGTTGGGATCGTTCATCGACGCTTCTGCTACGAAAGCCCCATTTTTAATATTGCCTTTGAGCGCTAAATCCCGGTAGGTATATTTGTTGAATTCGGCTTTAATGACTTTTCCATTTACTGTAGCCGTTGCCGTTTTAGGGTCGAGGCCGGTTCCTTTGACTTTTGCTTTTAACGTAATTCTTCCCAGCGAATCGTTTTTAATCAGTTTGCCGACATTAAAATTATTGATGTCGACATCTGCGTCATATTTCTCGGCATTTTTTCTGGTTTGGTTAAAAAGGGCTTTGACTTTTGCATTGCCATAGGAACTCACCAAATTTAAATTGGCATTGAAATTATTGATATAACCCTGAAATGTTCCGTTAACCGCTAATTGTGAGGGCAATTGTATATTGGCTGGAATTGTCCCTTTCGGCACAAAACCATTGATGTCTCTTGCAGTAGTTTCAAACGTTTTGATTGCGAGGTTGAAATAAGCTTTCTCCGCATCGGGCAAACCGATAATGCGTCCGCTGGCTGCGATTTTGGTATTTCCAATGCCGCTGATCTCTAAATTCGGGATTGAAATATTGTTGACTTTTCCGGTGATGCGCGAATTGATCTGCATGATTGCTTCGGGATTGTCTTTGAACGGATTGGTGTCGGCCAATGTCGGGACCAGGATTAAAATATCTTTAAAACCAACATGGCTTCCGGCCAGATTTGCGTTGATATCGAGTTCACCTACATTTTTACTTAGCGATTCTATCGACGGATAACCTACGATGATCTGGTCTTTCAATAAAGTTTGCGGTGTTTTTAAATACAGTTTTTTAAGATAAGCGTTTTTCTTGCCATAGTAAAATTCGGTTTTGAGCGATTGCACGTTGAGGCCGCTTTTTTCCTTTGCCGTAAATGCATAAATATTTCCCGAAATGATATCGCCGGTGTAATTGAATTGCTCGCCAACCAGGTTAAAATTGGACAAATCCATGTGTTTAAAATCGATTCCTTTTGCCGTTTTAGCCGCATTTTCATCGTCAAAGCGAAAAGCAATCTGCTTTAAATCGGCTTGGTTCAGTTTTACTTTCCACGGCTTTCCGGGCGCAGCTTCAGCAACGATTTCGGCATTGGCGACATTGGTGGCGAGTTTTTTCTCAAATTTTCCAATCGTCAGCGCGCCTTTAAGGGTGTTAATGTCGAGGCTTTCGAGTTCGATATCCTGGTTTTTGATGTCGAATTTATTCACGCGGATCAGCATTTTATCAAGTGTTAATCCGGTATTAAGCTTGGTTCCGGCATTATCGTAGCCAATTTTAATGTTTGTTAAATCAATCGCGCGCAATTTGAGTTTAAGATTTGGCTGCTGCGCCAATGAATCGGCGATAGCACGTGTATTGACTGCGATTTCCTGCACGAGTTCACCTTGTTTGAGTTTCAGGTTGAGTCCGTCGAGTTTGATTTTCGGCACATCAAAATCAAGATTATCGAGGTCGAATTTATCGATTTTAGTATCAAAATGGTTCAGGTAAACTTTAACGTCGTTTTTCGAAATGGCATCATCAAACGTCAGCCTGATTTTATCAAGGTTGATTTTATTGACTGAAATTTTCATCGGCTCCGAATCGTCTTTCGGTTTTTCTTCTGCGGAAGCGAATGCTTTTATGATATAATCAAAATTGAAAACCGAATCTTTATCGCGATTCACATTGGCGGTAACGCCTTTCAAATCAACAGAATTGATCTCGACTTCATTACTGATGAGTTTGAACAGACTAATATCGACGGCAAGTTTTTCTCCTGAAAGCAAAGTGTCTTTTGCCTGGTCTTCAAAATAGAAATTTTCGAGTATGACTTTTTTGGGGAAACCGATCTCGATTCGGCCGATTGAAACTTTGGTATGGATTTTTCCTTCGAGATATGTGACCGCTTTGTTTTTGATAACCTCTTGTATCACAGGAACCTGAACCAGCAAAATGATTAAAAGCAGTAAACCGATGATTGAGCCAGCGATCCAGAGTAATACTTTTAAAGTTTTCCTGATGTATTTTTTATAATCCAATGCTGTTTGATTTAGGTCTAAAAATAGCCAATTTATATGCGATTTCCAATTCAGAAATGAAATTCAGCCAAAATTAGCGAATGTAAAGATGAAGAAATACCGCGCGGATTTTCTTATATTTTATTGGCTATATGTTATATTATTTGGGCAAAATCGACGGCTTTTTTCGCGCTTAAAGTTGTATATTTGTTCATCAAAATTTCAAAATTACGTGAGCAACATCAACAAGCTTAAAATTTTAAATGATCCGATTTACGGATTTATCACCATTCCGAATCCTTTGATTTACGATTTGATCCAGCATCCGTATTTTCAGCGTTTGCGCCGGATTTCACAAATGGGCATGTCATACCTGGTTTATCCCGGGGCGCATCACACGCGGTTTCATCATGCATTGGGCTGCATGCACATTATGCAAAAAGCAATAGAAGTGCTGCGTTTTAAAGGCGTAGAAATTTCAAAAGAAGAAGAAAATGCGTTGTTTGTGGCGATTTTGCTACACGATATCGGGCATGGGCCATTTTCACATGCGATGGAACACAGCATTGTTGAAAACGTGAATCACGAAGCGATTTCATTGTTGTTTATGGACAAATTAAACGCCGAATTTGGCGGACAATTGTCATTAGCGATTAAAGTGTTCAAAGGCGATTACCATAGAAAATTCATGTTGCAACTGATTTCAAGCCAGCTCGACATGGATCGTATGGATTACCTCAAACGTGACAGTTTTTATACCGGAGTTGCTGAAGGAAATATCAATTCCGATCGTTTGATCCAGATGATGAATGTGGTTGATGACGTATTGGTATTAGAAGAAAAGGGTATTTATTCGATCGAAAAATTCCTGATGGCCAGAAGGTTAATGTATTGGCAGGCTTATTTGCACAAAACGAGTTTGGTAGCCGAATTGATTTTAACCAAAACACTTAAACGTGCGAAAGAACTGACGCAAAAAGGAATCATTTTGCCTTGCAGCCCGCCGTTGTTGTTTTTTATGCAACATAAAATTGAACTTGAAGATTTTAATGACGATGTGTTGGATCAATTTGCTCAACTTGATGATTTCGACATTGTTTCAGCGTTAAAATCGTGGCAACATCACGATGATTTTATCCTGAGTGCACTCAGTCGAATGATTATCAACCGTGATTTATTAAAGGTAAAACTCAGCAGCGAAAAATTCCCGACAGAAGAAATCCATGAGCTGATTGAAAGATTTGCTGTACAAAATAACATTTCGCAACAAGATGCGTCTTATTTTATTTTCAAGGGTAAAATCAAAAACCAGGCATACAATAAAACCGCTGAGCCGATACACATTTTAAAGAAAGATAAAACGATCGAAGATGTTGTTGAAGCCTCGGACCAACTCAATTTAAAAGCATTGTCGAAACCGGTAACCAAATATTATATTTGTTTCCCAAAACAACTTGCAATAAATTAACGATTAAAATCTATTTTTTATATTTTTGTCGGGATTATTAAAGATTGAAAGATTAAATAATTGCACGATTTAAGCAAACATTTTTTAAATCCTCAAATCTTTAAATTACACCAATCAATAAATGAAATTCACAGCAGAGCAAATAGCGGGTATTTTAGAAGGCGAAGTCGTTGGGAACCCAAATGCTGAAGTTTTCAAGTTATCTAAAATCGAAGAAGGCACAGATGGTTCACTGACTTTTCTTGCCAATCCGAAATACGCACATTTCATCTATTCTACCGAAGCGACGATTACGATCGTTAACCAGTCATTTATACCGGAATCTGAAATTACGACGACTTTAATTAAGGTTGAAGATGCTTATTTGTCATTTTCCAAATTACTCGAATTTTACGACCAGGCCAGAAAAGCCAGTAAAACCGGAATCGAACATCCATCTGTGATTTCGTCGAATGTTACTTATGGTGAGAACTTGTTTTTGGGCAGTTTCAGTTACATTGGGGCCAATGTAGTCATAGGAAATAATGTCAAAATTTACCCAAACAGTTATGTAGGTGATAATGTCGTTATTGGTGACAATGTCACGCTTTTCGCCGGGGCTAAAGTATATGCCGATTGCATCATCGGGAACCATTGCATCATTCATTCCGGAGTCATTATAGGAGCCGATGGTTTTGGCTTTGCGCCGAATAAAGAAGGCAGTTATAATAAGGTACCGCAAATTGGCAATGTTATTCTCGAGGATTATGTCGATATTGGCGCCGGAACAACAATTGACCGCGCAACCATGGGTTCGACAATCATCCGTAAAGGTGTAAAACTCGACAATCAGATCCAGATCGCACACAATGTCGAAATCGGTGAAAATACCGTCATTGCGGCACAAACCGGTGTCGCAGGTTCAACTAAAATAGGAAAACACTGTGTAATTGGCGGCCAGGTTGGCATTGCCGGGCATTTGGTCATTGGCGATAATGTCAGGATCCAGGCACAATCCGGAATAGGAAAAAATATCAAAGACGATGAAATCATCCAGGGAAGTCCTGCATTTGCATACAACGATTACAACAAATCGTATGTCCATTTCAGGAATTTGCCTAAGATCGTCCACGAAATAGACGAAATTAAGAAATCAATAAACAAAAATAATTAAACGATGGTTAAACAGACGACCATAAAGGCAGAAATTTCTCTCACAGGTGTCGGATTGCATACCGGAAAAGAAGTCAAAATGACTTTTAAACCAGCACCGATCAACAACGGATTTACGTTTGTAAGAGTAGACCTTGAAGGCAGCCCTGTCATTGAGGCCGATGCCAATTATGTAGTAAACACCCAACGCGGTACAAATCTTGAAAAATTAGGCGTCAAAATCCAGACCTCTGAACATGTGCTTGCTGCTTTTGTAGGCTGTGATGTGGATAATGTCATTATTGAACTCGATGCTTCCGAACCGCCTATTATGGATGGTTCTTCAAAATATTTTGTGGAAGCGATTGAAAAAGCAGGTGTTGTTGAGCAGGAAGCAGAAAGAAAATATTATATCGTAAAAGAAGTCATTTCTTTCACAGATGAAGCTACCGGAAGTGAGATTTTGGTGATGCCAAGCGACGATTACCAGGTTACGGCTATGGTCGATTTTGGTACGAAAGTCCTCGGAACGCAGAACGCTACAATGAAAAACATCACTGATTTTAAAACGGAGATCGCTGATGCGCGTACGTTCAGCTTTTTGCACGAACTCGAATCTTTACTTGAAAACGGGCTCATCAAAGGTGGTGACCTGAACAATGCGATCGTTTATGTCGATAAGGAAATTTCACCCAATACGATGGAAAACCTGAAGACGGCTTTTGGCAAAGAAAAAATTTCTGTAAAGCCAAACGGCATACTCGACAATCTGACCTTGCATTATCCGAATGAAGCCGCACGTCATAAATTACTTGATGTTGTTGGTGATCTGGCTTTGATCGGAACTAAGATTAAAGGAAAAGTCATTGCAAACAAACCGGGACATTTCGTGAATACGCAGTTTGCAAAAAAGATGGCAAAAATCATCAAGATCGAACAGCGCAACCAGATTCCGGTTTACGATTTACATCAGGAACCGTTGATGGACATCCATAAAATTATGTCGATGTTGCCGCACAGGCCACCATTTTTATTGGTCGATAAGATTTTCGAATTGTCGGATACGCATGTTGTTGGTTTGAAAAATGTGACGATGAACGAACCGTTTTTCGTTGGGCATTTTCCAGATGCGCCAGTAATGCCAGGCGTTTTGATTGTGGAAGCCATGGCGCAAACCGGTGGGATTTTAGTATTGAGCACCGTTCCGGATCCTGAAAATTACCTGACTTTCTTTATGAAAATCGACAATGTAAAATTCAAACACAAAGTATTGCCAGGCGATACCTTAATATTTAAATGTGATTTGATCACGCCAATCAGGCGCGGAATCTGCCACATGCAGGCCAATGCTTACGCCAACGGAAAACTCGTTGCCGAAGCGGAACTGATGGCGCAAATCGCAAAAAAACAATAAATTTTTGTTCAATCATTTAATCCTTTATTCGATTAACCGATTAGACGATTAAACAAGTAAACAATATATATGAATCAACCATTAGCATATGTTCATCCGGGTGCGAAAATCGCCAAAAATGTGGTCATCGAACCATTCACAACCATCCACAATAATGTTGTCATTGGCGACGGAACCTGGATCGGTTCGAATGTAACGATCATGGAAGGCGCGCGTATCGGGAAGAACTGTAATATATTTCCGGGCGCTGTCATTGCAGCAGTTCCGCAGGATTTGAAATTTGGAGGAGAAGAATCACTCGCGATCATCGGCGACAATTGCACGATCCGCGAATGCGTAACGATCAACCGCGGTACAATCGCTTCGGGACAGACCGTCATCGGAAACAACTGTTTAATTATGGCAACGGCTCACGTAGCGCACGATTGCCATGTAGGCGACAACGCAATCATTGTGAATGGCGTACTTTTAGGCGGCCATGTAACCATTGGAAATTATGCAATCATCGGCGGATTGTCGGCGGTACACCAATTTATCAGTGTGGGCGACCATGCGATGATCTCTGGCGGATCACTATTGAGAAAAGACGTTCCTCCGTATACAAAAGCGGCAAAAGAACCGTTATCATACGTGGGAATCAATTCTGTCGGACTCAGAAGAAGGGGATTTACTACTGAAAAAATCCGTGAGATCCAGGAAATTTACAGAATTCTGTACCAGAAAAATTACAACACTTCGCAAGCCATGAGCATCATTGAAGCTGAAATGGAAGCAACTCCGGAAAGAGATGAAATTCTCGATTTTATCAGGAATTCTTCACGTGGTGTTATGAAAGGCTACACTGGAAATTATTAGAAAAGGGATAAGCCATAAGGCAAAAGGCAATAGAAAAACAAACGGTTAAACAATTAACCAAATACACAAATAAACAAAATACAATGGCATCTACATCAGATATTAAAAACGGATTGTGCATCAAATACAACAACGATATTTATAAAATTATCGAATTCCTACATGTAAAACCAGGAAAGGGTCCGGCATTCGTCAGAACCAAATTAAAAAGCTTAACGAATGGAAAAGTATTGGACAATACATTTTCTGCAGGGCATAAAATTGAAGAAGTGCGTGTGGAGAACCACAAATTCCAGTTTTTATATCCGGAAGGCGATTTGTTCCACTTTATGAATGTTGAGTCGTTTGAGCAAATTTCATTAAACAAAAACATCCTTGATTCTCCTGAATTGCTAAAAGAAGGAGAAAACGTTATGGTGAGTATCAATACTGAAACCGATTTGCCATTGTCTGTAGACATGCCGGCTTCTGTGGTTTTAGAAGTGACTTATGCAGAACCTGGCGTTAAAGGAAATACTGCGACCAATGCAACAAAATCAGCAACTGTGGAAACGGGTGCTACGATCAACGTTCCTTTGTTTATAAACGAAGGTGACAAAATCAAAATCGATACGACGAACGGCCATTATATGGAGCGCGTTAAAGAGTAAACAGTTGATGGTTGTTGGTTGTCGGTTGATGGATATTGCCCGACAACCAACAACCGATAACCAACAACCAATTTATGAAATTCCCAAAAGTCTATTCTCTCGAAGAAATTGCCGGATTGATTTCCTGCGAATTTGTTGGCGACAAAACTTTTCCGGTTCACGGCATGAACGAAATCCATGTGGTAGAATCTGGAGACATCGTTTTTGTTGACCATCCGAAATATTATGACAAGGCTTTGCAATCGGCAGCTACGATCGTTTTGATCAATAAAAAAGTAGAGTGCCCGGAAGGAAAAGCGCTGTTGATTTCTGATGACCCGTTTAGGGATTTTAACAAACTGACGCATCACTTCAAGCCGTTCCATTTTTCCAATGTCAGCATTTCAGAATCGGCGCAAATAGGAGAGGGCACTATGATCCAGCCGAATACGTTCATTGGAAACCACGTTCATATTGGAAAAAATTGCGTAATTCATTCAAATGTTTCCATTTATGATCATACGATTATTGGTGACAATGTGATCATCCACGCCGGAACCATTTTAGGCGCTGATGCGTTTTATTATAAAAAACGCCCCGAAGGTTTTGACCAATTGTTATCAGGCGGCCGTGTAGTCATTCACAACAATGTAGGAATTGGCGCACTTTGTACGATCGATAAAGGCGTAACCGGCGATACCACAATTGGAGAAGGAACAAAAATCGACAATCAGGTACACGTTGGACATGATACGGTCATCGGAAAAAAATGCCTGATCGCATCACAAACCGGCATTGCAGGCTGTGTAGTTATTGAAGACGAAGTCACGCTTTGGGGACAGGTGGGAACTACAAGTGGAATTACCATTGGCGAAAAAGCAGTAATTATGGGACAAACCGGCGTCACCAAATCGGTTCCCGGCGGGAAGACTTATTTTGGCACACCAATCGAAGAATCCCGGGAAAAATTAAAACAACTGGCGAATATTAAAAAGATTCCGGAAATATTAAACAAACTCAAATAATGTCTGCGAAAAAAATTGTACAGGATTTTTACAAATCGGATGCGTTGATCAACAGCGGGGTCATGGAAACTTTTTTGCATCCCGAAGTCGTTGTCGACTGGAACAGCAGCAAAGGTTTTATACAAATGAAATACGCTGATATCGTTGCAATGGCAGGCGAACTAGGGAAAGCTTACATGCGTTCAAAAGTGCGTATGAGCCATATTTTACAAGACGGAAGCCAGGTTGCCGTGCGTTATTCGCACTATATTAAAACTGTAGAAAATCCGCGGGAAGAAATGCTTCTGGCTCATTTTTTTGTAATCTGGGAAATAAAAGACGGCAAGCTTTTCAGGGGTTTTCAAATGACGCAGCTTTCTTAAAAAATGCAAGTCCAACTTGCCAACGGTACTTTTAAAACAACCACGCTGATACGGATTACCGCCATTGCGTGGTTTTTTGGTAAAATAATGAGTTGGAAATTATGGCTTTCGGATCGTTTGTTTCCATTGGTTGCACCTATTGACATTTTCCCGGAATTTTCAAATGATGTTCATTTTTTTCTGCTGTTGTTCTCTTTGACCGGACTTTTATTAGTAGTGGTTTTCCCAAAAAAGACGGTCTTGATATTGGCAGTACTGTTATTGGAAATAACCAGTTGTGCACTCGATCAGTTGCGCTGGCAGCCGTGGGAATACCAGTATTTGCTCACGTTCTTTTTCTGTTTCCTGTACAGAAAAGACGTCCGCGGTTTCATTGATGCCATGTCACTTTTACTCATTGCAACCTATATTTTCAGTGGGTTGCACAAATTCAATCCCGCATTTCTATCCAACGTTTGGGATAATTTATTCCTGCACAAACTCTTTGGTTTTACCGACATTCATCCCGTGCTGCATTATTCGGGCATTTTACTTCCTGTAGCGGAAATCCTGAGCGGCATCGGATTGCTTTTTTCAAAAAACAAAAAGCCATTTGTTGTATTGACGCTTTTGATGCATGCGTTTTTACTCATGGTACTTGGCCCAGCCGGACTCCATCTGAACAGCGTGATCTGGCCCTGGAATGCAGCGATGATGTTGTTGGTGTACAGCTTGTTTTTTAATAAAGAGCAGCCCGTTTTTTCATCGCATTATTTTTTGCAAATGCAGCAATTGCCCGTTATCTTATTTGCTGTTATCTTGCCTGCAACCCATTTTTTAGGATTCTGGCCGGGCTATTTGTCGTTCAAGCTGTATTCCGGACATCCGAAAAATTTGGCAATTTGCATAAAAACTTTAGAGCAAACCCCGCAATTGACGCCATTTGTATCTGTTCAAAATTCTCCTTATTGTCAGGGACTGCAAACCATAAACGCTGCAAAATGGGTATTTACAGAATTAAATGTGCCTATTTATGCAGAAGAATCGTATTATAAAAAATTAAAAAAGTCATGGATTCAAAAGTTTCCGCAAACCCAAAGCCATTTTATGATTTTTGAATATCCATCGAAACCAGAAAACATAAAAGAAATTCCATGACCTATTCGTATTTTTTACAAAAGGATATTAATAATTGTCCTTAAAACCTTATTTTTGCATCACCATTTAAAAAACTAATCTAAAAAATATAATCATGAGTGTTTTAGTTAATAAAGATTCTAAAATAATTGTTCAGGGTTTTACAGGAAGTGAAGGCACATTCCACGCTTCACAAATGATCGAATACGGTACAAACGTTGTAGGCGGAGTAACTCCTGGAAAAGGCGGAACCGAGCATTTGAACCGTCCGGTTTTTAACACTGTAAAAGATGCTGTTGAACAAGCTGGCGCCGATACTACTATTATTTTCGTCCCACCTGCATTTGCAGCAGATGCGATCATGGAAGCAGCAGACGCAGGAATCAAAGTGATCATCACCATTACTGAAGGCATTCCGGTAGCCGATATGATTAAAGCCAATGATTATATTAAAGACAGAAACTGTACACTGATTGGGCCAAACTGTCCGGGTGTCATTACTCCGGGTGAAGCGAAAGTGGGCATTATGCCAGGTTTTGTATTCAAAAAAGGAACGGTTGGAATTGTATCAAAATCGGGAACGTTGACTTACGAAGCTGCCGACCAGGTGGTGAAACAAGGTATGGGAATCACTACAGCTATCGGAATTGGTGGAGATCCAATCATCGGTACTACTACTAAAGCGGCTGTAGAAATGTTAATGAATGACCCTGAAACCAAATGCATTGTAATGATCGGTGAAATTGGTGGCCAGCTAGAAGCTGATGCTGCGAAATGGATCAAAGCCGATGGCAACAGAAAACCGGTGATCGGATTCATTGCCGGAGAAACCGCACCAAAAGGAAGAACCATGGGCCACGCCGGAGCGATCGTTGGCGGTGCTGATGATACTGCCGAGGCGAAGAAACGCATCATGCGCGAAAACGGCATTCACGTAGTGGATTCTCCAGCTGAAATTGGTAAAAAAGTAAAAGAGATTATGGGATAATTTCCTTTCATTATATCATTTAAGCCTCACACTAGTGGGGCTTTTTTGTTGGTTTTTGATGCAGTATAAAATTTCATTCGATAAGTCATTCATTGGATATTAAAAAGAAAAATTCTGCCAATGATGTCAGTAGTCTTGCGATTTAATATATATTTGGAAACCAATAAATTGACTATGACGAAATTTTACTTATTTGCATTTACTACTTTAATAGTTACAACCCTGCAGTCACAAACGATTCAGTTTACCGACCCTGTTTTTAAAGCAAAATTGATGGCATCTAATGCTACAAACGGTTGCGCATTCGACGTAACATCCAATCCGATCAGTATTGATGCTAATAATGATGGAGAGATTCAAGTAAGCGAAGCATTAAATGTATACAATTTACATATTCCCCATTCCGAACTCACCGATTTAACTGGGATTGAAAGTTTCACAAATTTGACGGACTTGGATTGTAGCTACAACAGCATTGCCTCATTAAATGTGAACGGATTGGTGAATTTGCAAAATCTGTATTGCAACAATAATCAATTAGCATCATTAAATGTTTCAAACTTAAGCCTACTGAAAAGGGTTGAATGTCACAGCAATCAGATTCGGGCACTTGATTTTACAGGTATCAACGGATTGAAATATCTTATTTGCTTTGACAATCAGTTAACAACCTTAAATTTGCCCTCTACAACAACCCTTTACGGGATAAGTTGCGGTAACAATTTTTTGGCGAACTTAAATCTATCCAATCAAACGGCTTTAAATCATATTTATGCCGAAGAAAATTTATTGACTCACATTGACCTTACAGGCTGTCCAATCCTAACAACAGTTAGACTCTCTGGAAATCTTCTTGAAACTGTAGATTTATCGGATAGCCCAAACTTGCTAAATATCGTGATCGAAAATAATAGGTTAACGTCAATTGATGTTTCTAGTTCCCGTTACATCGCAAGTTTAGAGCTGAGCGGCAATCTTTTGCGAACTGTTGATATTTCACATACTTCTACTATTTCTTCATTTACACTGCGCAACAATCCTTATTTGGAAACCATTTTTATGAAAAATGGCCGCCGAGATAGTCCTGAAATTTCCAACACCCCAAACCTTAGGTACATTTGTGCCGATGAATTGGAACTCGAAATTTTGCAGGGATTTTATCCTGCAATTGAAATTAATTCTTATTGTTCGTTTGATCCGGCTGGGATTTTTTATACGATTACAGGTACCGCTATTTTTGATGAAGGTGTTGATGGTTGTCAACCAACAGATTTTAGTATGCCAAATTTGAGGTTAGAAATTGCCGATATTGCAAATTCAGGAAGTCTGTTTACCAAATCCGACGGAAATTATAAAATTTCCGTAAAATCAGGTTCGCATACATTGACGCCTAAATTCGAAAACCCAATGTATTTTAACGCATCGGCAGCAACAGTGACCTTTCCTTCGGCTGATAGCCCGTTTACGCAAAATTTCTGTATTACGCCAAACGGCACACATCCCGATCTGGAGATTTTCATCAATCCGAATACTGCCATTCCGGGATTTGATTCGGTGTACAAAATCATTTACAAAAACAAAGGAAATGTCACACAATCAGGGACTATAACTTTTGGATTTAATGCGGTATCTGATTTTGTTTCGGCAGATCCAACTATTGCTTCACAAGCAACAAACCAGCTGGCATGGAATTTTACCAATCTAAAACCTTTCGAAACCCGCGAAATTACCGTTGTTTTAAATCTGAATGCGCCCACAGCGACGCCACCTTTGAATGCCAATGACATTTTGCATTTTACCGCTTCAATCGATGCTGCCGCAGATGAATCTCCGGAAGACAACATTTTTGCCATTGATCAAACGGTTTTCAATTCGTTTGATCCGAATGATAAAACCTGTCTCGAAGGCGTTACCATTGCTCCGGAACATATAGGAAAATATGTGCACTACAAAATCAGGTTTGAAAATACCGGAACATTTGCCGCTAAAAATATCGTCGTAAAAGATATGATTGATGTGTCTAAATTTGATATTTCAACTCTAATTCCGATGAGCGGAAGCCACAACTACACGACAAAAATTGACAATACTGGAAAAGTCGAATTCATTTTCGAAAACATCAACCTGCCGTTTGACGATGCGAACAACGACGGTTATGTGATTTTTAAGATCAAAACAAAATCCAGTTTAGTGGCTGGAAATTCATTCAGCAACCAGGCAAATATTTATTTTGATTACAATTTTCCGATTGTGACCAATAATGCTACAACGACCATCGCAACGCTTGCCGTAAAAGATTTTGATTTTTCAGACTACTTCACCTTATATCCAAATCCGGTAGGTGAGCAGTTGAACATTCAAACCAAAGAAAATGTCAAAATTTCATCTTTAAGCATTTATGACGTTTCAGGACGTTTGATCCAAATGATTTCAAATCCGGAAATGGTTTACGGTATTGATGTTTCGCATTTTCCAACAGGAAATTATTTTATCAAAATAAATTCGGAAAAAGGCACGACAAACGCTAAATTTGCCAAAAAATAATACAAATCACAAATGCTTTAAATAAGCCCTGCGATTATTTTCGTGGGGCATTTTTTTAAGAAGCATTCAAATCAAATAAACATGTATAAAGAATTAACGAAATTCAAAACCGCAGGAAATTTTAGTTTTACAACCGACAACAACCTTGAAGAAGCCTGTAATGCTACTGAAACCGGCAGCGGTATTTTTTTAGTTTACAACGCTGATACTGAAGAAAAAGAACTCATCATGGTTGGTTCTACCGGAACCATCCAGAACGACGGTACTTTAAAAAGCAAAAATGGCGGCTTGTATGACAAAATCGTAAACGGACACCAGTTTGCCAAAACCGGAAGAAAATATTCCTGGCCGGCACAAATGAAACTTGAGAAGATCGACAGGCTGGAAGTGTATTGGTATGAAACATACAATGCTAAAAATAAATTCATCCCAACTTATGTCGAAGGTTTGATCCTGCAAAAATTCCTGGACGAAAACGGAAAACTGCCAAATTGGAATGTTGCTTTTTAATGAAATTTCCTTATAAATAATAGCCTTGCTTCGGTAAGGCTTTTTTTTGTTTTGAATTTTCCATAAGTGCCGGAAACCTGTGACAAAATGAAAATCGAAAACAAAATTGTCACAGATCTGTGACAAAATAAAAATTGAAAATAAAATTGTCACAGATCTGTGACAAAATGAAAATCGAAAACAAAATTGTCACAGATTTGTGACAAAATAAAAATCAAAAATAAAATTGTCACAGATCGGTGATAAAACGAAAAGCGCTCATTTTTTGGAACAATTGTTTTGTTAAATGCAATTCCAAATTGTATATATTTACCTCAAATCATTCGAAACCAATGCAAAAAAAATACTTTTTACTCTTTGTTATCCTTGCTTTTTTTAATGTCCATTCCCAGGAAATCATTCATTTTACCGACCCGGATTTGAAAGCAGCGCTGATCAATCCTGCAAATCTTCGAGTTTACACCCGTGATCAAAATGAAAATGACATTTTGCTCGATGCTAATAACGACGGGGAAATTGATACCGTCGAAGCATTGGCTGCATATAACATTCAACTCGAAGAGTTACCAAATGTGAGTTCATTAGACGGCATACAATATTTTACAAACCTTAACGTGTTGTCTTGTTTTCAATTACCAGTTAATGAAATGAACGTTAGTGCACTGGTGAATCTCAAAAAATTGATCGTCCTTTATGTCCCGATAACAACTTTGGACGTAAGTTCGAATATCCACCTGCAAGTACTCGCGCTGCAGTACACGGATTTAACGGCATTGGATACGACGCCATTGCAGGAACTTGTTGACTTAAATTTCCGCTTTAATACCAGTTTCGAGGATCTTATCATGGGCGAACATCCGCTGTTAACCCATCTCGTACTGTCCGGGTCAAACCTGCGCGAAGTGAACGTAAACAGGTATCCGGCTTTGATACTATTGGGACTCGAGTTCAATCAGCTCACTTCAATTGACGTGAGCAACCTGCACAACCTTTGGATATTCTATTGCAATTCGAACCAAATTACAAATCTGGATGCCAGTCATTCGCCAAACCTCGGTACGCTGTACTGTGCAGACAACCCATTTTTGGAAAATTTAAACATTAAAGGCGGGCTTTCGCGTAGTTCGCTTGAATTGACACTCAGCAATTTGCCTATGCTTAAGTACATTTGCGCCGACGATAATTTTGTTCCGCAGGTGCAACAGGCAATCGTCAGTTACGGACTCACAAACTGCCACGTCAATTCCTATTGTTCTTTCATTCCCGGCGGCGAAGTGTATTCCATTGAAGGTCAGAACCGATTTAATACCGATGGAAATGGTTGTGGAGTAAATTCAGCGGCATATCCAAATCTGAAGTTTTCTATATCAAATGGTACGACGACCGGGACCATGTTTGGAAGTACAGCAGGTACATACAATATCTCAGTTCAGGAAGGTACGCATACGATAATCCCGATACTCGAAAACGACTATTTTTCGATTTCCCCGGCAACAGCCATTGTGACTTTCCCAACAGCAGAAAGCCCTCTTGCACACGATTTTTGCCTTTTGCCAAATGGGACGCATCATGATCTCGAAGTTACTGCCATTCCGCTTACAGCCGCGCGTCCCGGATTTGATTCTGATTATAAAATCATTTATACGAATAAAGGAACTGCTGCCCAATCCGGAAGTCTTTCGTTTGAATACCATAATGAAGTCAGTGATTTGGTTATTACCGATCCGATTGCATCGGCTACAACTTCCAATACGATCAGCTGGAATTTTACCGATTTGCAACCTTTTGAAAGCCGGTTTGTTACTGTAAAATTAAACCACAATTCCCCTGTTGAAACACCGGCTCTGAATGATGGCGACCAATTGCGGTTTGCTGCAACGCTAACTACTGCCAATATTGATGAAACGCCTGAAAACAATGTGTTTCAATTGAACCAGGATGTAGTCAACTCACAGGATCCAAATGATAAAACCTGTCTTGAAGGAAATCAGCTGACTCCGGAAATTTCCGGGAAATTCGTGCATTATATGATCCGTTTTGAAAATACGGGCTCGGCAAGTGCTGTAAATGTTGTTGTTCAGGATTTGATTGATACTACTAAGTTTGATATTTCCTCGCTGGTTCCCATTGGCGGAAGCCACGATTATATGACTAAGATTTCTGAAGGCAATAAAGTGGAATTTATATTTGAAAACATCCAACTGCCATTTGATGATGCCAATAATGACGGGTATATCGTATTTAAAATCAAAACGACTTCAGCCATATTAAACGATAATATGTTTAGCAATAAGGCGAACATTTATTTTGATTACAATTTTCCGATCATCACAAACAATGCGACAACAACCCTATCAGTACTTGCTGTAAAAGATTTTGACTTTGCGGAATATTTTACACTGTATCCAAATCCGGTAGGCGATAAGCTGAACATTAAAACCCAAAAAGAGATTAAAATAGCGTCAATAGACATTTATAATGTTTCAGGACATTTGATCCAAACGATTTCCAATCCTGGAATGTTTTCAAACATTGATATTTCGGATTTAAAATCCGGAAATTATTTTATTAAAATACATTCCCATAAAGGTGTAACGAACGCTAGATTTGTAAAAGAATAAAAAATACATTCATTTATATAAAGTCTTATAATTTTTTCAGACCTGGCCTTCGGTAACTATTTTATAAAAATGGCTTCAGAAACAGGTATGGCTACATTAAAGTTTGCCATGGAATAATTTTCCATTGCATGAAAATGAAAGCGTTGCAATTGGCAGCGCTTTTTTTATGCCGTAAATTTTCTAAAACGCCTAAATAATCTATATTTGTACCACAAACAATAACAAAAACTACCACGATAATATGAAAATTTTAGAAGGAAAAGTGGCTATCATTACCGGTGCAAGCCGTGGAATCGGAAAAGGAATTGCTGAAGTGTTTGCAAAACACGGAGCCAATGTAGCGTTTACTTATAGTTCGTCTGCAGAATCAGCGATGGCTTTGGAGAATGAACTCAATGCACTTGGTATCAAAGCCAAAGGATACCAATCCAATGCAGCCGATTTTAATGAAGCACAAACTTTAATCGACAATGTTTTAGCCGAGTTCGGTACCATTGATATTTTGATCAACAATGCCGGAATCACCAAAGACAACCTTTTAATGCGCATGTCTGAAGAAGATTTTGATAAAGTTATTGAAGTCAACTTAAAGTCGGTTTTCAACATGACAAAAGCAGTTCAGAAAACCATGCTGAAAAATCGTGCAGGCTCTATTATCAATATGAGTTCGGTAGTAGGAGTGAAGGGCAATGCCGGTCAAACCAATTATGCTGCTTCAAAAGCGGGCGTTATCGGATTTACAAAATCGGTAGCTTTGGAACTGGGTTCCAGAAATATCCGTTGCAACGCCATTGCTCCGGGATTCATTGAAACAGAAATGACTGCCAAACTCAATGACGATGTGGTTCAGGGCTGGAGGGATTCCATTCCGTTGAAACGCGGCGGATCAACAGAAGATGTTGCAAATGCTTGTCTTTTCTTCGCTTCTGATATGAGTGCCTATGTAACCGGACAGGTTATGAACGTTGACGGCGGCATGCTCACCTAGTTTTTATTCAAAGATTTATGATTTGAAAGATTTAAAGACATTGTTCTTTAAATCTTTCCTTTTTTAGGTTTTTTACCAATTCCAAACACGATTTAAATGACTACAAATACCATACTGCTCATTCTGCTTTCCTTAGTAATAGCTGGAGGTTTGTCATTTTTTCAATATTTTTACAAGGCCAGAAGCAAGTCGAATAATACCTTGCTGTTGGCTTTTTTGCGTTTTGTGACTGTCTTTTCAATTTTACTGCTGCTGATCAATCCTGTGATTTCAAATAATACGCTTGAAATCCAGAAAACGCCGCTGCCGATTGTGGTAGACAATTCATCATCAATCTCGGATTTAAAAGCGAATCAATCAGCGTTGGATCTTTATCAAAAATTAATTACAGATAAAAGGCTCCAGGAAAAATTCGAAATCCAAACGTACCGATTCGATAGCGAATTTGAACAATCCGAAACCTTTGATTTTAAAGGGACCCAGACCAACATTGATGTGGTTGCCAAAAACCTCAAAAACATCTACAAAAATAAAACGTTCCCAACGGTTTTGATTACAGACGGAAACCAGACCGCCGGAAACGATTATATCTATGGTTTTGACCCTGCTAATAAAGTATTTCCACTGGTAGTAGGCGATACGACGACTTTTCTCGACCTCAGGATTAGCCAGCTCAATGTGAATAAGTATGCTTTTTATAAGAATAAATTTCCAGTCGAAGTGTTTTTGCAATATTCCGGTACGAAAAGCGTCAACGCAGAGTTTAGCATTTCACAGGGCAATACGGTTTTTAACAAACAGGTGGTGGCTTTCAGTCCGTCGAAAAGAGCAGTTGTTTTGAATTTATTACTGCCTGCCGATAAAACAGGATTGCAGGTTTTTAAAGCATCATTAAAATCCAGTCAACAAGAAAAAAATACCTACAACAATTCGAAGAATTTCGCTGTGGAAGTCATCGACCAAAAGACAGAAATAGCCATTGTCGCAGCGATTAACCATCCCGACTTAGGTGCTTTGAAACGCGCGATTGAAACCAATCCACAACGTAAAGTAACACTCATTAAACCAAAAGAAATCAAAGCATTACAAGATTATAATGTTTTGATTTTGTACCAACCGAATGCCGATTTTAGAAATTTATTCGAAACCAATAAACAAGCCGGAATCAACACCTTTATCGTTACCGGAAGCAGTACCGATTTTGCCTTGGTGAACCAAAACCAAAACAATCTGGTTTATAAGATGAGTTCGCAAAATGAAGATTATCTTGCGGCTTTTAACCCACAGTTTAATCTTTTTGCGATTGACAATATCGGTTTTGAAAGCTTTCCGCCGTTGCAGCATGCTTTTGGAAGCGCAACTGTAAACGGCAATGTTAATGTATTGTTGTCGTCACGCATCCGAAATGTGGATACCAACAATCCGTTATTGGCATTTGCAGAAAACAATGGCAAGCGCAGTGTATTCCTGCTTGGTGAAAACATTTGGAAATGGCGGATGCAGAGTTTTTCAGACAACAATTCATTCGAGAAATTTGACATTTTTATAGATAAAACCATACAATTCCTGGCTTCAAACAATTCGAGAAAATCATTGGTCGTTACTCATGAAAGTTTTTACAATTCAGGGGAAGCGATTTCCATTGACGCTCAGTTTTTTAATAAAAACTACGAGTTTGATGATAAAGCCCGATTGTCAATCGCATTGACGAATAAGAATACGAAGCAGACCAAAAACTACGATCTGCTTAAAGGCAGCAACTCCTTCAAAGTCAATCTTGACGGGCTTGTGGCAGGACAATACAATTTTAAAGTCACTGAACTCAATTCTAAGACTATTTACAACGGCTATTTTGAAATCCTTGATTTTGATATCGAAAAACAATTCGTCAACCCCGATTTGACAAAACTCAAACAACTCGCATTGCAAACACAAGGGCAGGCGTTTATGCCGGATCAGGCTGAAACTTTGATTCAGCAGTTGCTCGACAATCAAAACTACAAAGCCATTCAAAAAGAAATCAATAAAAAAATGCCATTGGTCGATTGGGTTTGGCTGCTGATTCTCATCGCTATTTCACTTTCAGGGGAGTGGTTTATAAGGAAATACAATGGAATGTTGTAGTTTTAAAACTTATAAAAGCCTTAAAATCAACTACTTGTTTATTTGATTTTTTTCAGAAAAATAATATTATTTTTAATTGTTCTAAATAAATTTAATATCTACATTTGTGAAAATTTTAACAAGTGAAAAAACTGCTTTTTTTTGCCATTCTGATGGTGTCAATTGTGACTTTCGCGCAGGAAGACCATTCAAATTTTGAATCAACCTTGGCAATTGCCAAATCACAAAATAAAAACGTATTATTAATTTTTTCAGGTTCAGACTGGTGTGCGCCATGTATGAAGCTTGAAAAAAATGTATTTCAAACAGAAATATTCAAAACCGAAGCTGCAAACAATTGGATTGTATTTAAAGCCGATTTCCCAAAGAAAAAAGCAAATGCTTTACCAAAGGAAATACAAGAGCAAAACGACAAACTTGCAGAAAAATACAACCGCGACGGGAATTTTCCATTTGTTCTTGTAATAGACAGCAACGGCAAAGTTTTGGGCCGTACCGGATTTAAAAATACGACTGCACAGGATTACATTACCGAACTGAAATCTTTTTCACATTCCCGTTCATGAGAAAAACAATTCTTTTAACGGTATTTTTACTTTCGGTTGCTTCGTTCGGGCAGGTGGCGAGAAAACGCGTGGTCAAATTAATGGGAAGCCGTTTTGATATTACCATGGTTGCTAAAAACGAGGCTTCCGCCAATGCCTATATCGATACCGCAATTGCAGAAATCACGCGAATTGAAAATTTAATTTCCGATTGGATTCCAACAACACAAGTCTCCCAAATCAATAAAAATGCAGGTATCAAACCAGTAAAAGTCGACAAGGAATTGTTTGAACTGACCAAACGCGCGATTGCTTTTTCAAAATTAACCGATGGCGCTTTTGATATCAGTTATGCTTCATTAGACAAAATATGGATTTTCGACGGCAGCATGACCGAATTGCCATCGGCGGAAGCCATCAAAAAATCGGTCGAGAAAGTGGGTTACAAAAATATCATCATGGACGAAGCCAAACAGACGATTTTCCTGAAACTTCCCGGAATGAAAATAGGTTTCGGCTCAATCGGAAAAGGATATGCCGCTGATAAAACAAAGGAAGTGATGATGAAAAAAGGCGTAAAGGCCGGAATCGTCAATGCTTCAGGCGACATGAATACCTGGGGCACACAACCCGATGGCAAAAAATGGACAATTGGCATTACGAATCCGTTTAACGACAATAAAACCTTCGCGTCATTTCCGTTGGAAAACAATGCGGTCGTGACTTCTGGAACGTACGAAAAATATGTTATGTTCGATGGACAAAAGTATTCACACATCATCGATACGAGAACCGGTTATCCCGCAAAAGGACTGGCGAGTGTGACGGTTTTTGCAACCAGCGCAGAATTGGCCAACGGACTTTCAACAGCCATCATCGTCATGGGCGAGGAAGTAGGCATGAACCTGATCAACCAGTTACCGGATATCAGCTGTGTCATGGTCAATGATGAAGGCAAGATTTTTACATCAAAAAATATAGACTTAAAAACCAAAAAAGTTGAATAAAAAATTACATTTTGTTATATTTTTTTTCGGACTTACGCTTGTTTCGTGTAGGTCTGTAAAAGAATATGAAAAACAGACCATCAATGATCCCGACATGAAACTTTCGGCTAAAACTGCAGAAAGGTATGAAACCAATTTCCAGGTTTATCGGGAAGCGGCATCAGGTGCCAATGGTGGAAAAACGGGCGGAGGCTGTGGTTGCAATTAAGATGAAAAGAATTATCACACTGGCCTTTTTGGCATATTTCCCGATAGTTATAGCACAAACTGACACCGCTGCAGTTGCTTATAAAAAACGGGTACTCGAAACGACTGAAATTGATTTTCTCGCATCGTATTACAAACAGGACGGAAGCCATTCTGTTGTAAATGGCGGAATTGGGACAGAAAAATTAACGGATTACACTTCGAACATCGTGATCTCCATTCCGCTGAACGCAGATGATGTACTTACATTTGACGCTGGTTTTTCGGCTTATACATCGGCATCGTCGAGCAACATCAACCCGTTTCAGAGCGGCAATGTCAACAATCCGAATAACAGCAATACTGGTGCGTCAAAAACCAATACCTGGAACAAAGACGATGATGACGATGATTATGAAAATTCACCAAAATCGACACCTGTTGGAACACCATGGATGGAATCAACCGGAGCTTCGAGAAAAGATGTGCTGACTGCGGTGATGGTTAATTACAGCCACAGCTCGGACGACCGCAACAACATCTGGAACGCTGATGTGTCGTATTCGAAAGAATATGATTACAGTTCGTTTGGTTTTGGTGGCGGTTATGCGAAGCTTTTCAATGGTAAAAATTCCGAAATCAGTATCAAAGGAAGTGCTTACCTCGACAAATGGGTTCCTATTTATCCAACGGAATTGCACGAATATTCATTGTACGGGGATAATTTTCTGAACAGCGGTTACTTTAACGGCGTCACGGTTGTAAACCAGTTTGGCGAAAGCAATACCGATTATAAGCCGATAAAATTTAAAGAACATCGCGATGTTAACAGGAATTCGTATTCAGTTTCTTTAGGCTTTTCGCAAGTCATTAATAAAAAACTGCAGGTTTCGGTTTTTGCCGATGTATTGTATCAGGAAGGCTTGCTGTCTACACCATATCACAGGATTTATTTTGCAGACAAAGGCAATTATTACATTGGGCAAACCAGGGATATTCCTTTGTATGAAACCGAAAAAAATACCGGTGTTTTCAGATTGGCAGATGATGTGGAGCGTTTGCCGGGAACGCGTTTTAAAGTGCCGTTTGGTGCCCGTTTGAATTATTATATCAATGAAATGTTTGTGTTGCGAACCTATTACAGGTTTTATGCAGACGATTGGGGCATTTCAGCGCATACTGCAAGCATTGAACTTCCTGTACGTTTGTCTCAGTATTTTACGGTTTTCCCGATGTATCGCTTTTATACACAGGTTGGCACCGATTATTTTGCACCGTTGGACAAACATTATTCGTATCAAAAATATTACACGTCTGATTATGATTTGTCTTCGTTTGACAGTCATCAGTATGGTTTTGGAGCGAGTTATGCTGATTTGCTGACAAGCATTAAATTTTTAAGGCTCGGGTTAAAATCGATTGATTTCAGATACAACCATTACAGTAGGAATGACAATTTAAACGCCGATATTTTCAGTATTGCCATCAAATTAATAAACGATTAAATTCAAAACCAACAATTATTATTAACAACCGTTTTTACGGATAAAAACCCTTTTATATGAAGAGAATTTGCCTTTTTTTATTAGTACTAGCTATGGTCTTCTCGGCCAGTTGTAACAAAAATGACGATAACATCGTTAGCGGAAGCAACACGGAAGCCATCATTGGAACCTGGAAACTAGTAGAAGAAACTACAGATGGCGTTTCCAGGACATTATCAGATTGTGAAAAGCAGGAAACCTATATTTTTGGAGCAGAACAATTGACACACGAAGTATTCTCTGGTTCAGGTGACGATAGCGATGACGAGACTGATGACGAAACTGACGATAGTACTGATGACAGCACTGATGATAATACGGACGACGAAACTGACGAAGATAGCGATGACGACCATGACGACGACAGCGACGATGAGGAAGAAGACGACGATGATCGTCATAACAAAGCAGAAGCCTGCAATTTGCTATCCCAAAAACTGGCTTTCTGGTCGAATGAAGGTGCATACGGATACAAATTCACCTATCCGGACGCTACGGAAAACCACAATGTGATTTTTACAGAATCAAACAACAGGTTCTATTTTGAGAAAACAGAAACTACAAACGGTGTAACTAAAGTGAAACGCTACGTTTTTCAAAGACAATAATCCAATTAAGAGCAGCTTTCGGGCTGCTCTTTTTTTTAAGCTAAGATTGAAAATGATGGAATGATGCATTTATTTTTTTTAGGATTATAATACCTACATTTAAAATATTTTGATACATTTATTGTAAAATTGAGGGTTATGAAAAATATGACTGTTGTACTGTTGTTTATGGCCACGATGCCGGGATATTCTCAAATGTGGCGTACGAATTTACAGGATGCTTTTAAAGAAGCATCTGTTTCTGGTAAAGAAGTGTTGTTGTTTTTTTCGGTTTCTGAATCTTGTCCAACCTGCGATAAATTAGAAGAAACAGTATTCAGCTCTATTGCTTTTAAAGATTTTGCTTCGGAAAATTATATCCTTGTGAAACAGGATTTTAATTCAGGAACTGCAGACAATATAGAAGAAAACCTGCTGATCGTTGAAAAATACAACAAAGACGGTTTTTTCCCACTTGTGGTAGTCATTAATAAAAACACTAAAATTCTCGGACAAATTGGTGTTTACAAAGATGAATCGCCAACTGAGTATGTAGCCAAATTACAATCTTTCAGAAAATCATAATTTGAAAATCCTGATTGTTGAAGACGAAGCCGGAATCTCAAATTTCCTGAAACAAGGGCTGGAAGAGGAAAATTACAAAGTGACCCTGTCTGCCGACGGCAAAGACGGGCTTCAAAAAGCATTATCAAACCCCTATGATTTACTGCTTTTAGACTGGATGTTGCCAGAACTTAACGGTATTGACATTTGTACGGAATTCAGGAAAAAAAATAAAATCACCCCAATTATTTTCCTTACGGCAAAAGATACGATTCAGGAAACCATCGCCGGATTGAAAGCCGGAGCCAATGATTATATCAAAAAACCTTTCAGTTTTGAAGAATTACTTGAGCGCATCAAAGTACAATTGCGTGCTTTGCCTAATGAAATACCAGATATCAAACTCGGAACGATATTAATAAAAAAACAAACACATCAGGTTTTTAACAACGGTATTGAAGTCGTCCTGACACAAAAAGAATTCTCCCTACTCGAATACCTGATTCTAAATAAAGACAAAGTCTGTACCCGGAACCAGATCATTGAAGACGTTTGGAACATCCATTTCGAATATGATACGGGCGTAATCGATGTGTTTATCAATTCACTCCGCAAAAAATTAAACCTCAAAAAAGACGAAGACTACATCAAAACCATTCGTGGAATTGGTTACATTGCGAAGGAAATCTTGTGAGGAATATGCCGCAATTGTCTTTTAAAAACCGCATTGCTCTAAATTATCTGATCAGCACCGCACTCATGGTGCTTTTTGTTTTTGTAATCATTTACAACATTGTTTCTTATAGCGTTTACAAGCATATTGATAACAACCTCGCACTCGAAGTGAAAGGGCATCTGACTGAAATTCTGGTTAAAAATGATAATATCCAATTGGTTAATCCTGATGAATGGCGCCAACAGGAGCACAATACGCTGTATGTAAATCCGGTTTTCGTGCAAATTTTTAATACCGATGGAAAATTGGTCGAAAAATCCCCGAACCTAAAAAAAATGAACCTTCATTTTAATAAAGACCATAAGGATTTTGAGAATTTTGATACCAGATTGGAAGGCAAATCGATTCGGCAAATACAGTTTCCCGTACGTCATAAATCAAAATTGGCAGGTTACATTCTCATCGCGATGTCATTGGAAGAAGCCAATTTAGTATTGGGAAATCTCAGGAATGTACTGTGGATTTCATATCCGGTAATTTTATTTTTGCTGTTCTTCACTGCGCGTTTTATCGCTGGCAGAAACATCAGGCCCATTAAAAATATTACCAAAACGGCGCGTGCCATTACAAAAGACAACCTGAAATCGCGTATCGAATTGCCCGCAAATAAAGATGAATTATTCGTACTTTCAACTACAATGAACAACCTGCTCGACAGGATCGAAAATGCTATAGATCGTGAAAAACAATTTACATCAGATGCGTCACACGAACTCAGAACGCCATTGGCTGTAGTTAAAGGAACACTTGAAGTTTTAATTCGTAAACCACGTGAAGAAAGTGAATACCATCAGAAAATAAAATATTGTATTAATGAAGTCGACAGGCTCAATACTTTAGTTGACCAATTGTTGTTACTTGCCCGATTCGAAAACCAGAAAATTATTATCAACAGCCAGCCGGTCGAACTCGACGAGATTATTTTACAGTCGCTTGAACGTTTTTCTTCTAAAATTGAAAGCGAAAATATAGCCATCGATTTTAGTTTCAATGCACATTTTACTATCGTTTCAGACGGTTACCTGGTTTCTGTTATTATCGAAAACCTGATTTCAAATGCATTGAAATACTCCAAAAAGAAAGGAAAAATCAGCATTTTGCTTTCCGATCAAACAGATGGAATTTCGTGTAATATTGTAGACAACGGCATCGGAATTCTTAAACAAGACCTCACAAAAATTTACGAGCAGTTTTACAGATCCGAAGCGACTTCACATACTGCAATCAAAGGAAACGGACTTGGCTTGTCAATTGTTAAAAGGTTGTGTGGTTTGCTTTATGCCGACATTAAAATTGAAAGCGAACCCGGATCGGGAACATCAGTAAATCTTTGGTTTCCCAAAATAATTCCGACTGGTTTACCATAAAGCAACAGAATAATTCATTTTTTGCCAAAAAAGCAGGTGCAATCACGCAATTTTCTCAATTCTGCTCTAATGTATCTAAGGTTTCTTTTTTTTCAAAAACCAAAAACCTATATTTACTTTTCCATACCATAACCCCGTTTAAAATCATTTATGAATTTCGATAAGAATACCGTTTTGCAACACATAGAAGATGGTCTGACTGAACCGCAGCTCAATATTTTATTAACCACCGACGATGACGATTTAAGACCGGTTTACATTTCCGGAAATTTTAACGAATGGCATACGCAGGACAAACGCTTCGAAATGGAAAAAATAGGCGATGGCCTGTATCATTTTAAGTTTCCTAATGATTTTGATTACCCTGAAGAATTGTTGTACAAATTTACCAAAGGCGACTGGAGCGAAGTCGAAATTGACAAATATGGCAATCGTACGGAAAACAGGGTTTGCGAGCAGCATTCAGGCATTCGCAAAGAACATGTCGATTTATGGCGAAAAAACTGGCTGCCGTTTAAACCGAATTTCCTTCCGAAAATTCAATTGATTTCAGAAGATTTTGAAATTCCGCAGCTTAATAAAAAACGAAAAATCTGGGCGTTGCTTCCACATGATTATGACAGTTCGAATGAAAGCTATCCTGTTCTTTACCTGCAGGATGCGCAAAATCTTTTCAATGAACAGGCGAAGTACGGTAATTGGGAAATCGACAAAAAACTCGCCGTCATGTCGGAATACAAAATTGGGAAAATCATTGTCATTGCAATCGAACATGCCGAAAAAGACCGAATTAAAGAATACAATGTTGGCAAAACCGTTTTGGGAGTCGGGCAGGGGAAAAAGTACATCCGCTTTCTGACGGATACTTTAAAACCATTTGTTGACAAAAAATTCAGGACGAAACCGGAACGTGAATTCACCGGAATCGGCGGCAGTTCAATGGGCGGATTGGTCAGTATTTTTAGTGGATTGATGTATCCTGAAGTGTACGGAAAACTGATGATTTTTTCGCCTTCATTGTGGGTGGTTCCAAAAATGAATTTCACCGGAATCGATTTTGAAGAACCGTCTGATACCAAAATTTACCTGTATGCCGGCGGCGATGAAAGCGAGACTATGATCGAACATGTAAAAAAGTTCCAGAAAAATATGATCAAAAACGAATTCGTGGCCGATAAAATGAAAATCAAACTCAGTATCAATATGGAAGGCAAGCACAATGAAACCTATTGGAGCGACGAATTCCCAAAAGCCATCGAATGGCTCTTTTTTAATACCAAAGATTAACATGAACACACAAAATATTAAAAGCTTAGACGGTTTTACTGGAACTTTACTGATTCCGGTTTTTGAAACCCATTCCAAAAGTTTATTGCCAACCGAGTTTCATGGTGTAGAAGTGCCCTCAAAAGTATTTTACGGAAAAAAAGATACTTTTTATATAGTCGAAAAATACGATTGTACCCATATTTTCATCGGAATAGGAAAGGAGATTGATTACAGAGATCTAAAAACTATTTTCAGAAGAATTGCTGCAAAACAAAAGGAAATCATTTCAAAAAACACAACTTTGGTCATACCTGATAATTTCACGAATTTTCAGGTAGAAGCTGCCATTTCCGGATTATTGCTCGGAACATATGATCTGGGCCATTATAAAAAATCAGAAAAACATCCTTTTTTAATGGCTGATTTTTCACTTGGGGTTTTATCCAGAAAAGATTTTTCTGAAACTACAAAAAAAGCAATCAAAATCGCAAAAGCGCAACTAGAAGTATTCCAATTGGTTGATGCCCCGCCTAATTTAGCTTCTCCAAAATATTTAGCAGACTGGGCCGTAAATTCAGGTGAAAAACATGGATTTACCACAAAAATACTAGGTTTGGATGAAGTTACTGAAGCCGGCCTTGGTGCTTTTTTAGCCGTTGGTAAAGGAAGCGACAAAGAACCGCAGTTTATCATCATGAACTACACGCCAGAAAATGGAGATTCCAAAACAAAACATGTAGGTTTTGTAGGAAAAGGAATCACGTTTGACACTGGCGGACTCAATATTAAAACAGCCGGAATGCTGCACATGAAATGTGACATGGCAGGCGGTGGTGCTGTTTTAGGCGCGATGCAACTCATTTCCGATTTGAAACTTCCAGTAAAAATAACCGCAATTGTTCCGGCTTGTGAAAATGCGGTAGATGCGAGGTCATTTTTGCCCAGCGATGTCATCACAAGCTACAGTGGCCATTCGATAGAAATCATTGATACGGATGCCGAGGGCAGATTGATTCTCGCCGACGGTTTGTCATACCTGATCAAAAATTATAATCCTGATACCATTGTTGATATTGCAACTTTAACAGGAAGCAGCGTGGGAACATTTGGTTATGAATGTGGCGCATTGTTTACGAACAATGAAGATATTTCAAAAAAATTGCAGCAATCCGGAGATGCGATCGGTGAAAGATTATGGCCATTACCGCTTTGGGATAGCTATAAATCAGACATTGACAGCGATATTGCCGATGTAAAAAATTACAGCGGAAAACCTGTTGCCGGAGCAATCAGTGCCGCAAAATTTCTCGAATTTTTTACAAACGGACATCAATCCTGGGCACATCTCGATATCGCCGGGGTAGCTTTTGGCGATGATGAATTTGCAAAAAGCAAACATGCAACAGCTTATGGTGTGCATTTATTAACTAAATTTATTGAAAACCTATAAGTTATGGAAAACAGCAGTAAAACATTCGTATGCATCTCGAACTATTTTAAGGGTTCAGATTTTTTAATCGGACTTAAAAATGCCGGAAATAAAGTGTTTTTGGTAACTTCTGAAAAACTACGTCATAAACCATGGCCGTTTGATTCGATAGACGAAGTATTTTATATGGAAGGTCAGGACATCGACTGGAATATGGAGCATTTGCTGTTGGGCGTAAGCAATTTAATGAAATCTACAGCGGTTGATGCCGTTGTGGCACTTGACGATTTTGATGTTGAAAAAGCCACTTTCCTACGTGAAAACCTGCGTATCGACGGAATGGGCCAAACAACCGGACGTTACTTCCGTGACAAACTGGCCATGCGTATGAGGGCGAAAAGTTGTGGCATTTCAAATCCTCAATTTTGTTCGTTGTTCAATGATCACGACATCAATCATTTTGCCGATACTGTTGCGGCTCCGTGGGTGTTGAAACCGCGATCTGAAGCTTCGGCCACTGGAATCATCAAAGTATATGACAAGGAAAGTTTGTGGATGCACATTAATGAAATGGGCAACAACCGCTTTAAATACCTGGTAGAGCAATTTCGCCCCGGCGATGTTTACCATTGCGACAGTTTGATTTTGGACGGAAAAATCATTTTTAGTATTACTTCCAGATATCTGGCTACGCCAATGGAAATCTCACAAGGCGGCGGTATTTTCAGAAGCGCAA